>Ga0134125_10000199_pt1 | contig 89620 bp, 80 predicted proteins | sample KB31751_FD_96464 | JGI IMG/M metagenome (GOLD analysis project Ga0134125, IMG submission 96464) | Terrestrial soil microbial communities with excess Nitrogen fertilizer from Kellogg Biological Station, Michigan, USA - KB3-175-1 | ecosystem: Environmental > Terrestrial > Soil > Unclassified ... | reverse complement strand
GCGCGGCCTTCTGGCAGCGCGCGCGCCTGGCCTACGCACTACGCAACGCCGCCGCGACGCCACCGTCCGCACCACAGTCCACGCCCGCCGTCGATGACTCCTCTCAACCTCCGGACGTCACTCCCATGCTCGAGTCTTTCCGGCTCGCCTACGCCAACCTGCATGAGATCTGGTCGCTCGTCCTGCCGCCCAATTCACTGCTCGGCCTCAAGAAGCTCTCCCTCATGTCTCCCGACACGTTCCGCATGCCCGATGCACTCTGGGCCCGCATCGTCTACGACTTCACCCTCGCCTATCGCCTGCGCACGCTGAACCGCGGCCACCTGCTCGGCGCGCTCACTCCGCTCTATCTCGCCTGGGTCGCATCGCACCTGCTCCAAACCACACCCGGCGCACCCGACTACACGCCGCCGGAAAGACACATTGAAGCCGTCGCCACCGCATTCGAGGCCGACAAGCCTTACCTCGTCTCCCGCTGGCGCTGGCCCGACCGCTTCAACCCATAAAGGAGACGAACCAAATGTAAGATCGCGCACTTCCTAGTCCCCAGCACCCAGTCCCAGTACCCGGGAGGTTGAAAATGAGCCAACAAATCTCCGCTGCACTCCGCGAATCCATGCATCGCGCGCTCGTCAAGCTCGCCAGCTTCCTGCCGGGACTGCTGGCGCTGCTGCTCGCCGTCATCGTCTTCACCTTGATCGGCGCGCTGCTCGCCTACCTCGTGCGCCGCATCCTCGTCGCCGTCCGCTTTGACCAGCGCTTCGCCGGCGACCAGGCCGCCAACGTCGCCGACTGGTCCCCGCGCCACTCACCCACCGTGCTCGTCGCCCGCACCATCTTCTGGGCCTTCGTCCTCTGCGGACTGCTGATCGGCGTCTCCGCCTTCGATGCCTCCTTCGCCGCCAACTCCCAGTTCTCCGGCCAGCTCATCCCATACCTCACGCACTGGGCCTCCGCCATCCTCATCCTGATCGCCGGCAGCGTCATCGCGCGCTTCCTCGCGCGCTCCGTGCTCATCGGAGCCGTCAACCTCCAGCTCCAGTACGCGCGCTTCCTCTCGCTCGGAATCAAGTGGCTCGTCATCGTCCTCGCCGCCGCCATGGCCCTTGACCACGTTGAGATCGGCGGCACCATCGTCGACCTCGCCTTCGGTATCCTCTTCGGCGGAATCGTCCTCACCCTCTCGCTCGCCATCGGCCTCGGCTCCCGCGACCTCGTCAGCCGCTCCCTCGAGCGTTCAGAAGCCCGTTCAGAAGCCCGCTCCGACCCGCGCCCCACCGCCATCCGCCCCACACCATCCGACACCGACCTCTCCGGCGAAGAGACGCCCCCACCCCGCCCCACAGGAACCCTGCGGCACTTCTAGCCGCGCTCGCTCCAATCTCAGCGTGCGCGACCGCCGCGCCGCAGCTACAACTTTCGCGCCAGTGACAAAAGCCATCCCGCCGGCCTAGTCTCCTTCACACTCGGTCCCGGAACAATTGGTTCTTTGCAGGGCGGCTTCCTCACTCCCATCTTTCCGTGAAGCAGTACAGTGTGTGCGGCCACGTTGCTGTGCCGACGCGGATCGACTCATCGCCCGTCCGTCATAACGCACGTCCGCTCCACTGCGAAGGCCCTCCGCGAGAGGGCACACCCACCCGTGTCCCATAACCGCAGTAAGAACGGAGCAAGCCATGACGAAGCATCGAGCAGTAAGTCGTCTATTCCGATTCATCCTTTGCCTGGCCGTAGCCATCGCGTCTTTCAGCGTGACAGCAAACGCCCAGCCGCCGCAACCGGGCGTATCCATCCCGCGCCGAACAGCGCCTCTTGAGCACCTTTACTGGTACTTCCTGCTCTACCAGAACCATCTCGACACCAAGGCCGCCGAACTGGTATCGGAGGGCAAGGACCCCGGCACCCTGCACACGCGCATGGAGAAGCGGCTCGGGTGGTCCGACGCCGATTTCGCTCCGGTGCATACCTCCGCTGCCCGCCTGGCATCGGAGGCACAGCAGTTGCGAGCGCAGCAGCGTGACATCGCTTCAACGGACATCGCAACTCGCGCGGCGCAGTCCAAGGCCCTTGGCCAGCAACGCAGCGCCTACATTGCCTCAGAGATTGCCTATCTCAAAACGAACCTCTCGCCCACGCAGTTCACTACGTTTGAAGCCTTCCTCTACGAGCTGTTCAAACAACCGGGCATCCCGGGTGCGGGACCGGCAATTGGATTCCAGATCAAGCCTTCGGAGGTGCAGAAATGACACGTCTATTCAACCTTCTCCACCGTGCGGGCCGGACATCCTTTGGCCTGCTTCTCGTATTCTTCCTCACGCCCGCCCTTATGGCGCATGCACAATCCTCCAGTACCGGGGCTGAAGTCAACGCCTGCGTCCTTAACACCGTTGACGCTTATAACGACGTGGAAGAAACGGTCTGCCTCACAGGCAATAGTTCAGAAGTCGACGCGGAAGCAGCGGTCGATAGCTGGGCTTACGAGGACCACACCAACTGGCCCAACGGCGACGGATACGTCAACGACCTGAGCGCGGAAGTCATCGTCTCCGGAGTCCTGGACAGCGGGGTTCAAAGCGATCCGCCCACCGGGACGGGATCGTTCACACCCTCCCTCTACACCTACTACACCGCCGAAGGCTACTACGGCGAATACTACGACTCCACCGGCGCCTTCTGCGGCGGGGGTTGCACCTGGATCGGCCCCTACGACAGCGGTTTGTGGGCTGCGGTCACCGTCCTTCAATGGAATCCCACTTCCGTCACCATCACAGTAACTCCAAACAGCGGCGTGGCTCCGTCCTCCGGAGGAAGCGTTTCTTATAGCCAGCAGCCACTGCTAATCGCAGGCACTGTAAACATCACCAACGCGAATTCCGGAGCCGGCTACTCTATACCGGCCCTTACAGGCCCAGTGATCATGTGGGACGAGAATCCCTCCGGATACTACTGGTCAGGCTATCCCACCTCACGTGTCCTTGGCGAAACGGTAACCCTACCACCGGGCACGTATAAATTTACTTCTGGCTACTATGGCGATATCCCCGGCGCAGAGGCAACCAACCAGCAGAGCTTCTGCTATCCGTCCAGTTGCGCGACTTTTACTCTTACGGTCAACTAGTGCTTCAGCTACACAGACCATAAACACTTGGGGCTGCGACGGTCGGTCCGTCGCGGCCCGAAATTCCTCCCTGATTGTCCATCCCGCTGCGTAGCGCAAGAAAAGCTGCTGACCTCCGCGCTCCGCGTGATATTCTTCATCCGCCCTCAAGAGCGGTGTGGCATATGCATCCTCCAAAATCTGCAGTCCTGTCCGCGCTTCTCTGCATAGCGCCGACGCTGCCCGCGCAAAGCCCGACCGCTGTCTCTCTCAAAATCACCTCTTCCGGCACCCCAGTGACTACGGCGCGCCAAGGCGATGCTGTCACCCTCACAGCAACTGTAAACCTTGTCTCCGGCGATCCCGCCGCCCCTCCCGGCCAAATCCAGTTCTGCGAAGTCAAACCCGCGCCGCTGCAATGCACGGACATCCGGCTGCTCGCCACGCAGCAACTGCTCAGCAATGGTTCCGCTAGCTTTAAGTTCTTTCCCGGGCCGGGAAATCACGTCTATCAGGCGCAATTCCTCGGCACGCATCTGAACGCCGCTAGCGCATCATCTGTTGCCGCGCTGAATGTCACAGCCTACGCTCCCACCGCAACCGTGCTCACCTCAACAGGGCCACCCGACAATTACTCGCTTACCGCAACTGTGACTGCCTTCGGCGGCCTGTCCCCGCCTACCGGCACAGTGTCATTTTCAGACGCGACCAACGCCGGTTATCTTCTCTCCTCCGCGCCTCTGGTTCCCGCCACAGGCTCACCGGGCTTCGACCTCGCGTATACCAGCCCGCAGTTCCAGACGCAGTACGCCCCGCAGATCGCCGTGGCGGATTTCAATAACGATGGCATGCCCGATATGCTCGTCTCGCAATTCAGCGACCCGGGCATACTCGGCACGCTGCTGGGCAACGGGGACGGCACCTTCACCGAGGCGTGGCGGTTGCCACTCTCCACGACGGCAAACCGGATCGTCGGCTCACGACCTGTAGTGACGGACTTCAACGGCGACGGCAAGCAAGACTTCGCTGTGCTGGTCGTCGCCGTTAGTGGCAGCACCGAGACGGCCAACTGGCTTCAGATCATGATGGGCAATGGAGACGGGACCTTCAGCAGCGGTCAGATACTGCAACCGCCTGCGGAAGGCGGCTACGAAAATAATCTCGCCGTGGGGGACTTCAACGGAGACGGTATACCGGATCTGGCGGTAGAGGATCGATACATCTCCCCAGCCGGGCAACTCACATACGCACTCACCATCATGTTCGGCAAAGGCGACGGTACATTCGTTCAAGGGCCTTCCACTACGCTCCCCGACCCGCCATCCCTGATGGCCGTTGCCGATCTCAACCGTGATGGCAAACCGGATTTGGCAATAAACTATGGCGGCATCGCCTATCCCACCATTAAGCTGGCCATCCTGCTGGGCAACGGAGACGGTACATTCACGGCTGCATCGCTCGACCAGCCGGCTGGGCAGAACTCAGGAGTGGAGTTTGCCGCGGACTTCAACGATGACGGCATTCTGGATCTCGTGGTCCTCGACGACAACTTCGCATCAAATTCCGTGAGTGTGCTGCTGGGTAATGGCGATGGCACCTTTGCCCAACCGCAGACGATTCTGACAGGCACAGGAGACTGGGTTGTGCGGGGGGACTTCAACGGCGACGGCCAGGCCGACATTGCCGTTAGTGGCCTCGATACCAGCCCACAACTCACGGTTCTCCTCGGCAACGGAAATGCCACCTTCGCCGTCCCCCAAGTCTTTCCTTACAGCATCCCGGTGGTACCAGTCGCATCAGCCGACTTCAACGGAGACGGCGTAACCGACATCGCTGCAAGTGTTCTAACGACAACCACGGTCGGCGACATCCAGGGCCAGATTTCGGTCCTGCTGTCGGGGCTTGCCTCCTCCTCTACCGCCGCGATCACGGTCAACGGCATCTCCATCGTCGGCACAGGCCCGCACCGGATCGACGCGACCTACTCCGGCGACAGCACGGACAAGCCCAGCAGCGGCTCCCTTTCTCTGACTGCGCAGCCCGTGCAAACGACCCTCACCTTTTCCGCCGCCCCGGCGAACGGCGGCTTCGGCCAGCCAGTCACGCTCACCGCCGCCATCGCGCCGAACACGCCCCAGCAGGAGCATCTGCCAACCGGCACGGTCACATTCAGCATAGGCAGCACCACTGTAGGAACCGCCACCGTGGCGAATGGGGCTGCAACCCTCACGAGCACAACCCTCCCCATCGGTACTGACAACATCACCGCCACTTACTCCGGCGACGCCAACTTCGCATCCAGCTCCGCAACCGCCATGGAGACAGTCACCGGCTATGGAAGCAGCATCAGTCTCTCCGCATCGCCCAATCCCGCAGGCTTCGGCCAGCCCGTCACGCTCACCGCCTCCGTCTCCGGCGCCGGCACAACACTCATTCCCACCGGAACCGTCACCTTCTTCGACGGCGCAACGCAGCTCGCCTCCGCGCCGCTCGATGCCGCCGGCCACGCCGGCTTCACCGCCTCCGCGCTTGCCCTCGGCACGCACACACTCACCGCAAGCTATGCCGGCGATGCCGTCTTCCACGCCGCAATCTCTGCGCCCTTCACGGAAACCGTCATCGCGCCGGACTTCTCCATCGCGCTCTCCTCTCCCACAATCTCCCTCGCCGCCTACCGCAACACCACATCCACCGTCACGCTCTCTTCCATCGGCGCGTTCTCCGACTCCCTCACGCTCTCCTGCGGCAACGCGCCCAAATATGTCACCTGCATCTTCACCCCGCAGCCTGCGTCCCTCACCGCCAACGGCAGCATCGCCGTCTCCTTCTACCTCGACACCGACTCCATCGTCGGCGGCTACGGAAAGTCCGGTCCCCTCCATCGTTCACCGCCCGCGCCCCGCCCGCGCCTCAACCTGCTCTTCGCCCCGCTCGGCCTCCTCGCGCTTCTCGCATTCCGCCGTCGCTCCTCCACCGCGCGCCCATCGCTCGCTCCGCGACTCCCCATGCTTCTCCTGCTCGCCATCCCCGCCCTGCCCGCTGCCCTCGCTCTCACCTCCTGCGGTGGAAACCAAATCGACGCCGTCCCCGCCGCCGCCCCCGGCACCTACTCCATCCCCATCACCGCCACCGGAGCCGTCACCCGCATCTCCCACACCGCCAACCTCACCCTCATCATCACGCCCTGATTTTCATCATCGCGGCGACCAGGTTGACCCATCCTTCGCACCGCGAAGGGTGGGTTGCGTTTTATTCCCCTGAATACCCTCCCAGTCCACATATCATCCGGCCTTCTATTCCCCTGATTTCTCGCCCCTTTTGCACACGTTTCAGCACTCCCTCACCGCCCCAAAACGCACCCGAAAACACCTATAATAGAGCTATAAATCATGGCCGACGAACTCTTCCCGCCCGACCCCGAAAAGCCCTCCCAGCAGGACGCCAATTCGAACAATCCCCCGCCCGCCGGCACGCCGCCTGACGGCCCTCCGGGCTCCAGCGTCCCCGGCCCCGGCGCCGCCTTCCTCGTCCCCGTCAACATCGAGGACGAGATGCGCCGCTCCTACCTCGACTACTCCATGTCGGTCATCATCGGCCGCGCCCTGCCTGACGCCCGCGATGGCCTCAAACCCGTGCATCGCCGCATCCTCTACTCCATGGAGGAGATGGGCCTCCAATACAACAAGAAGTACGCGAAGAGCGCCAAGCCCGTCTCGCAGGCCATGGGCAACTACCATCCGCACGGCGACGCCGCCATCTATGACGCGCTCGTCCGCCTCGCGCAGCCCTTCGCCATGCGCTACCCCATGGTCGACGGCCAGGGCAACTTCGGCTCCGTCGACGGCGACCCGCCCGCCGCGATGCGTTACACCGAGGCCCGCCTCACCCGCATCGCCGGCGAACTCCTCGCCGACATCGATCAGGACACGGTCGACATGGCGCCCAACTACGACGGCACCACTACCGAGCCCGTCGTCCTGCCCACGCGCATTCCGAACCTCATCGTCAACGGGTCTACAGGCATCGCGGTGGGCATGGCCACGCGCATCCCGCCGCACAACCTCACCGAAGTCGTCAACGCCGCCATCGCCCTCATCGAGCGTGACGGCAAGCGCGATGCAGACGACAAGCGCTCCGAACTCGACGTCGTGCTCGAGCACGTCAAAGGTCCCGACTTCCCCACCGGCGGCTTCATCTTCGGCAAATCCAACATCCGTAACACCTACGCCACCGGCCGCGGACGCTTCCTCATGCGCGCCAAGTGCGCCATCGAAAATCTCGCCGGCAACCGCCAGGCCATCATCGCCACCGAAATTCCCTACGAGGTCAACAAGTCGAACCTCATCAAGCGCATCGCCGAGCTCGTCAACGAAAAAGTCATCGACGACATCTCCGACGTGCGCGACGAGTCCGACCGCACCGGCATGCGCATCGTCATCGAACTCAAGCGCGGCGCCCAGCAGGAGATCGTCCTCAACCAGCTCTGGAAGCACACCCAGATGCAGGAATCCTTCTCCATGATCTTCCTGGCCGTCCACAACGGCCAGCCCCGCGAGCTCCCGCTCGATCGCGCCATCCGCGCCTTCCTCGACCACCGCGTCGAGGTCGTCCGCCGCCGCACCGCCTACCTCCTCGGCCGCGCGCGCGACCGCGAGCACATCCTGCTCGGCAACCAGATCGCGCTCGACCACCTCGACTCCGTCATCAAGATCATCCGCCAGTCCGCCTCCCGCCCGGACGCCCGCGAGAACCTCTTCCAGCACTTCTCCGGCAAAAAGATCACCCTCCGCGGCACCGAACTCGCCGGCGTCAAGCTCGACCCGAAAAAATACTCCATCGACACCGCCCTGCTCCCGCTCAACGCCTCCGGCGCGGCCACGCTCATCCTCAGCTACCGCCAGATCGACGCCATCCTCGACCTGCAGCTCTACCGCCTCACCCAGCTCTCCATTGACGAACTCCTCAACGAACTCCGCCAGGTCCGCGACAACATCGCCGAGTACGAGTCCATCCTCGCCTCGCAGGCCAAGCTCCGCAAAGTCATCGTCAAGGAGCTCACCGAGGTCCGCGACCGCTTCGGCGACGCACGCCGCACCCAGATCCTCGACGAGACCGCCGAGCTCGGCCTCGAAGACCTCATCGCCGACGAGCAGGTCGCCGTCACCGTCTCCAACACCGGTTACCTCAAGCGCACGCCCATCTCCACCTACCGCCAGCAGCGCCGCGGCGGCACCGGGCGCATCGGCATGAAGACGCGCGAGGAAGACTTCGTCGCGCAGCTCATCATCGACTCCACGCACGCCTACCTGCTCTGCTTCACCAACACCGGCCGCGTCTACTGGATCAAGGTCTACGAAATCCCCGACGTCGGCGTCACCGGCAAGGGCAAGGCCATGGCTTCGCTCATCGATCTCCAGCCCGGCGAAAAGGTTGTCACCATCCTTCCCGTCAAGGACCTCAACGAAGAATCCAAGTACGTCCTCTTCGCCACACGCAACGGCACCGTCAAAAAGACCGCGCTCAAGGACTTCTCCAACGTCATGGCGCGCGGCATCATCGCCATCAACATCGAAAAGGACGACGAACTCGTCATCGCCCGCCTCACCGACGGCCACCAAGTCATCTTCCTCGCCACGCACGACGGCCTCGCCATCCGCTTCTCCGAGGACGACCTCCGCCCCATGGGCCGCCCCGCCACCGGCAACCGCGGCATCAACCTCCGCAAGGACGACTACGTCATCGGCGCCGCCGTCACGCCCTCCAGCGAAGCCCGCAACCGCGCCCGCCTCGAACGCGCCAAGGCCGCCGGCCTCACCAGCCAGGTCAAGTCCGCCATCGAAGAAGCCGCCGACTCCGCCGCCGCCCAGCCCCTCGAACTCTCCGACGACACCGCCGCCGCGCCCGAGGCCTCCGAGGAAGCCACCTCCAAACTCGCCGCGCTCGACGAGAAGCTCGGCCTCACCCCATGCCTCATCCTCGCCGTCTCCGAAAACGGCTTCGGCAAACGCACCGACGTCGACGCCTACCGCCTCCAGGCCCGCGGCGGCAAGGGCGTCATCTCCATGAAGACCACGCCCAAGATCGGCAAGGTCGCCGCCATCAACCTCGTCGACGACACCACCGAGATGATGCTCATCAGCCAGTTCGGCAAAATCATCCGCATCGACACCAAAACCATCCGCTCCGCCGGCCGCTCCACCTCCGGCGTCAAGCTCCTCAACCTCGACCCCGACGACAAGGTCGCCGCCGCCGTCGTCATCCCCCCCGAAGACCCCAAGTCCCCCTCCACCGACCCCACCACCACCGTGCAGTAAAGCAGCTTTTGGGGCACGGCATTAAGCCGTGCCGTCATCCTGACCCTGAGCGAGCGTAGCGAGTCGAACGGGGAAGGACCCCTGTAGTTGCTTTTGTCTTTCGGGTGGCCCATCCTTCGCATCGCAAAGGGATGGGTTGCCTTTTCGTTTGTCATCCCCGGAGGGGATCTGCGTTTGTTTTCGCCGTCATCCTGCCCCTGAGCGAGCGCAGCGAGCCGAACGGGGAAGGACCCCTGTATTTGCCTTTGCCTCTGAGATAGGTCCGGGCTTCAGCCCGGACATTCACGCCACCCTCAAACGGAGGAGCAGCGGGCTTCAGCCGGCTAAAAAGCCCCCACCCGCCTGCCACGCTGAGCGAGGTGCACTCCTAAACACAAGGTGTAGACTGGCTCGGTCGGATACTCCCCCAAAGTGATCGACCCTACTACTACAGCGGTCATACCTCCGCCCGGGCACAACGACGCGCAAAAAAAATGCAAGATTGGAGAAAGAGATGCGACTACTAGAGTTACGCATTCAAAATTATCGAACGATTACAAACCTGTCACTTAGCTTTCCCAGCTACTACACGGCTATTTGTGGCCGCAATGACGCAGGCAAAACAAACCTAATCAGGGTGTTACGAAGCGCATTTCAGAACCCGGATAGGCCGTTCATCTTTCAAGAAGAAGAAATCTCTATCAAAGAAGATTTCCCCAAATGGCTCGAAGGCAACACTTCAGCAGCGGCCCGTTCCATTACGCTTTCATTTGTTCTCGAGATCAGTAAAGAATCGGATGAAGGGCTGCATCGTTTTATCCAAGACTACTTGTCGTTATCTGAGCCTTTGCTGCTTCAGCCATCGTTGACAGTGACGCTTTCACTTCGACGGTCTGGCGACGAAAAGACCGAACAAGTCGGGCTCACCATCGGAGGCGATCCATACGAAACCAACAAAGCGCAAGAAGTGTACAAGCGACTTAGATCAAGTTTGACAATGCTATTCCACGATTCGACCGAGTTTTTCCACCCCTACAGATTTAGACAGGCGGCCGATATTTTCAAAAACATGTCGGCGGAAGACGGGATCAAGGTTAAGGATGCGCAGTCAAATCTAAATAAGACACTAAACCGCGTCGCAAAAAGAAGCCAGCAAGACCTTACAGAAATGCTCGGGAGGCTCAAAGATAAATACAAGGTTGCACTAGGAATTACAAACCCCGACTACAGCGAAATCCCGTACACCATCACTTTAGGCACGGACGATGGACAAGTACAGCTTGAGAATTGGGGAAGTGGCACCCAGAATCGTACAAGGATCCTCATGACCCTGTTTAGAGCAAAACAGATCAGAGAATCACAAGGATCTCCGGATAAACTCACGCCAGTAATTATCATTGAAGAGCCGGAAAGTTATTTGCATCCATCAGCACAAGCGGAGTTCGGTAGGACTCTAAGAGACCTTGCGGAAGAATTTAAAATTCAGGTTATTGTCACAACACACAGCCCTTATCTGTTGAGTTTTTCCCAGTGCGAAGCAAACATTCTCTTAGAGCGCAAGATTGATCGCAAGCGAGCTCGCGAAACGCAACAAGTCGCTGTTACTGGGAATTCCTGGATGGAGCCATTTGCAAGGGTCCTCGGAATTGGCGATCAAGAACTAGCGCCCTGGAAGGATGCCCTGTTTAGTGGCAAGGATTCGATCATCCTTGTCGAAGGCATAACGGATAAGGCATATCTCGAATTATTGATGCAGGAGCATCATGGAGACGAGCGCCTCATATTCGCGGGATCGATCTTTGCTTACGGCGGAAAAGATACGCTCAAGCAGAAGGAAATCGTTCGACTCGTGAAATCACAGTTCAAAAAGTTCGTGGTGACCTACGACTTGGACTGCGATAACGAGCTAGACAGGGTAATGCGAGATCTTGGCCTAACGAAGAAGGTGGATTACCTTGCAATCGGACGCGACCAAAGCGGCCTCAAAAACATGGAAGGGCTACTCCCTGAGCGCATATTGAAAGAAGTCTACAGCCAGCATTACGAGCTAGTGCAAAAGGCGACCCAAGCGACGGGTGACGAGGCGAAGAGTGCGAAGGCTGCGCTAAAGTCGCGATTACTGGAGAGATTTCGCGAAGCAGCTGTCCCCAAAACCGAAGACTTTAAAAGCTTCTACGAACTTGCAAAGCAAATAAATAAGATACTCGGAGGGTGACAAGCTGCCCTGAGCGCGGCCGAGGCCGCGAGATTTTTGGGACAAGCTTCGCCTACAGCGTAACTCTCAAATCAGGCTGCGCTTTCTTCGGCATGGCCCACGCTACACTTGCCCCATACCCCATCACGCGAAAGGCACCATGCCCATTCAGGAAATCCCGCTCGGCCCCATCCACATCCGCTTCCTCGTCGACGGCACCGCCGACCCCGCCGCCGCGGGCTCCATCTCCATGTTTGAGTTCACCGTCGCCCTCGGCGCGCGCGTCCCCATCGCCCACAGTCATGACGCCTACGAGGAGACCGCGTACGCCCTCGAAGGCAATCTCACCCTCACCCTCTGGGACGCGGCCGGCAATCCTCAGCGTATCGAGACCAGGCCCGGCGACCACGTCCTCATCCCCCGCGGCGTCGTGCATCGTTTCGACAACTTCTCCAACGCGCCCACCCGCACCCTGGCCGTCATCACCCCCGGAATCCTCGGCGCAGCCTACTTCCGCGAGATCGGCGAACTCGTCGCCGCAGCCATGACAGCCGCCGCCGGTGGAAAGCCGGCCCCGCCCGACCCCGCCGCCATCGGCAAAATCATGCTTCGCCACGGCCTCACCCCGCGCTCCGAATTCCAGGCTCCCACGCAGTAACTTCTCCTCTCGCTCTGCTCCCGCTCGCCGACCCCGCCTGCCACGGCACAACAAAAATCGTGTCACGCCCCCGTGCCAGCCCACTTTCCTTTAACTCCCATCCACATCCGGCCTCGCCGGCATCCAACTACAGGTCCGTAAGGAGATGCCATGCGATTCGCCTCTATCCTGCTGGTTCCTCTGCTGCTTCTGCCCGTCTCTCCCGCCTTCGCGCAGTACGGGCAATACGACCGCAACCAGCAGAGCCAATACGACCGCAACCAGCAGGGCCAGTACAACCGCAATCAGCAGGGCCAGTATCGCCAAGACGATAACCGCCGCGTCCCCGATAAATACTACTCGGGCGTGCGCGACGGCGGCCGCGGGGGCAACTACGATCGCGGCCCACGCGACCACTATCGCAATAGCGACGATGATCGCTACCGGCATGAGGGCGGCATCGGGCCCGGCAAAGGAGCCGCGATCGGGGCTGGGGCTGGCGCGGTCCTCGGCGCGCTGTTCGGCGGCGGCCTGAAGGGCGCCGTGATCGGCGGAGCAGCCGGAGCAGGCGTGGGCGCCATCGCCGGCCAGGCCAACCAGAACAGCCGCGAGCGCCGCCGGGACGAGTATTAGCGCTGCCATAAGCTCGGTCACCCCTCAGAACGGCCTTCAGAATGGATCGGCCCTCAGAATCCGAAAGGAATGACCCCAATGACGAAGCACCTCACAGTTCCCGCCTTCCGCACCGCGATCCTCGCCGTTGCAGCCACCGTGGCCATGGCCCCCGTTGCGCCCGCCGCTCTTGCGCAGAGCCAAACCTCTCAGACGACACCGCAACAGCGCAGTCAGACGCAGTCTCAGGACCGCAATCGCGCCAATCCCGCGGACACCATCTCCGGCCAGGGCTCCTCAACTCCGCACAATTGGACCACCGACCAGATCGTCACCGCAACCGTCCACCAGGCATGGATCCTCAGCGGCAAGGACGAGGCCAACTTCTTCGACATCGTCAAGCAGCTCGCGGAGATCTCCGCGCAGAACCGCAACCTCGTTCTGCCGAACGATCCCGCGGCGGGCCGCCGCGCCGGCGCCTACATCAAAGCGCAGGCGAAGGCCGACCACGACCAACTGCTATACGCCATCGTCGATAAGTCCGTGCGCATGACCGGAAAGCCCGCCCCTGCGGTTGCCTCCAACCACTGAGCACGACGAAGAAGCCTGATGATGAGATGTGGCACGCTGTAAGATATGACCCTCGATCCCGTCCAGGCACGCGTGCTCGGTGCGCTGATGGAAAAAGAAATCGTCACGCCGGAGAACTATCCGCTCTCGCTCAACGCGCTGGTCAACGCCTGCAATCAGAAGTCCAGCCGCGACCCCGTGATGGACCTCACCGAAGATCAGGTGCAGCAGGCGCTGCACACGCTCGAAGACCTCAGCCTCACCGCCACCGTGCGCGACAGCCGCGTCGCCAAGTTTGAGCACCGCGCCCGCACCGTCTTCCAGCTCCGCCGCGACGAGACTGCCGTGCTCTGCCTCCTGCTGCTGCGCGGCCCGCAGACGCCCGGCGAGCTGCGCTCCCGCTCCGAGCGCATGTACACCTTTGACGGCATCGACGGCGTCGAAAGCACCCTCGCTCGCCTCGCCTCCACGCCCGAACCCGCCGCCGATGCCGAGCAGCCCGCCGCTCAGCCGCTGCGCCCGCTCGTCGCCCAGCTCCCGCGCCAGCCCGGCTCGCGCGAGGCCCGCTTCGCGCACTTGCTCTGCGGCCCGATCGAGAGCGCCGCGACCACCCGCTCAAACTCAGGATTGCCCGCCGCGCCGAGCCCACGCGCCGAACCAGAAATCCGCGTCGCTGCCGATGTTCTCGACCGCATAGCGAAACTCGAAGCCGAGGTAGCGGAGCTGCGCGAAGCGTTCGCGCGCCTCACGCAGTAGCTAGTAGCTGCGCTGATAAATGCCGCAGAGCCGGTCGTGCCAGCTCAGCCGCTCTTCATCGAGCGCCGCCCACACGAAGCCGAGCCCCATCGGCGCCGCTGAGAGCAGCAGCGCGAGCAGCCGCCGCCGGACCGCCCCACGCGTCGGGTTCTCGCCGGAAAAAGTACACAGCGCAATCCGCGCGCAGCGCATGCCCGGCGTCGCGGTGGAGAACGCGAAGAACAGCGCCTGGTAGATCGCGCCCAGCAGAGCAAACGCGCCCACGGCAAACGGCGCCGCCGTCTGGAGCCCCGCGCGCGTCAGCAGCGCATCTGCCGGAATAAGTGCCGCGCGCATCGGCACATGCGCCGCGACCCACAATCCCACCGCAGAGAATGCGGCAAACGCGACGGCGATCACCGCAGCGTTGATTCCGGCCGACAATATCCTGCGTCGCGGAGAAGCGACATCCGCCAGGCCTGTAGCCGCCGCCCGTGCCGCGCTGACTTTCTCCAGCGGCCTCTGCGCAACAGCCCGTGCCTGCGGCTGCGAATCCAGCCAGATCGTCGTCCATTGCGCGGACGACTCGGCCGCCGCCGCCGCATCGCTCTCGACTACCGTCTCGATCTGGGCCGGATCGACCTCAAAGATGCGCAATTGCGCCTCGCCCGCCGCCAGCCCATCTTCGTCCCGCAGTGGCCCCTCGGCGAGCCGCGGCCGTGCCTTGCGCGACGCCACCAGCTGCCGCGGAAACTCGATCAAATTCGCCGGCAGCGGCACCGGCGGACCGGCAGGTTCCTCGAAGACCGGCTCTCGGCGAAACGCGATCTCCTCGTCCAGCAGACGCGCTTCTTCCTCGGTGTGGGGTCCGTAGATATCTTGCCGCGGCGCAACCGGCAAATGGAACGCAACGCGCGGCTTAGCCGAAGATCCAAACGTCACCTGTGTCGCGCCATTCTCATCCTGATAAAGCCGGATCGTGATTCCCCCACTCTGCGCCGCCGTTGAAGCGAGACGATCATTCGCGGCGCCGATCGCGATAACCTCACCCGAACCTGCCGCCTCACCGCTCTGGCCGGCGTCGCGCCCCTTCGCTTGTTTCCGCCGCGAGACAGGAGGCTGGAACGGCCGCCGCTCGGTCGCGTGTTTCTCCGGCGCAAGATCCGGCCACAACAGCGACGCTGAAAATGGTTCCCGCTCCAATTTCGGCGCGGGACTGTCGCCCTCGCCCGGTCGCTCTTCCGGCTGATCCGCCGCCCCGCGAACCTCCTGCTCCTCTTCCTGCAGAGCATCCAGCAGACTCCGTTGCGCCGCTGCCAGCGCTTCCGCTTTCATGGCGGCGACTTCCGCTGCCGCGCGCGCCTGCTGCACTACACGCTCAGTCTCGGCGGCGAGAAAATCCTTATAGCTCGGCGTCTGTGCGTAGCGCTCTGCAACGGCTGCGGCGATCTTCGCGGACCGCGTATTGCGCCGCATGCCCGCAGGCGAAACGGATGGGGCGGAGTCTGCTTCCCGACGATGGCTGCGGTGCGCGGCCAGCCGGGCAGCGGCCTCCCGGCGCAGAGCACTCACCGCAGGCGAGCCGGCTTCGCCCGATGGCTGCGTGCCGATCCAGTGCCCGCATTCCGGAACGGAAGGCTGGGTTGCAACAGCGGAATGGTCCAGGAGTGCGGAGCCCATGGTACGCAAACTCAAATGGTGCCTTTGTGAATACGTCTAAGCAATGATGCGAGGGATTCCTTGCGATACCCTCAAGATGTGGCGCGTTTGACGATCGGGACCGTACGCCGGAGAGAAGCCCTCGGGCTGCGACGCGTCGCGATCGCATCGTTGCGAAGCATTTTCTTCTACATAACTATCACGACGTGCGCGGTGAATTTTGGACTACTCGCGGCGCAACAGGTGACGACTGCGGCACCTCCCGCACCCAGCGCGAAAAATGGACCGGCCCCCGCCCCGCAATATCCCGATGCAGTTCTGCTCCAGACCACCGAAGGCACGCCGATCTCTTTTGACGCCGCGACCAAGACTCTTGTGGGCAGCGTGGCAACGCTCGACGGCAACGTCACCATTCGTTTCAAGGGCCGAACCCTCCGCGCAGATCACATTGAGTACGACGAGGCCACCGGCGATGTGACCCTCACCGGCGGCGTCATTATCGACGGCGGCGAGAACGACGAGCACATTGCAGCCAGCCACGGCACCTTCAACATTCATACCGAAACCGGCCGCTTCTACGACGTAACCGGCTCCATCAGCCCAGAGCGCCGGCCGCCTGTCGGGCCTGTGCCGGCAACTGCCCGCGCCGTCTACGCCAACAGCAATCCATTCCTGTTCACCGCGCGCGTCCTCACCAAAACGGGCCCGCGTGATTATTCCTTCGATCACGGCACCTTCACGTCCTGCCAACTGCCAAAGCCCGACTGGATCCTCTCCGCGGGGCACTTCAGTTCCGATGGCGCGAAGGCCCACGCCGCCAATACGGTGTTTCATTTGCTTGGTGTTCCGCTGCTGTGGCTGCCCTATGCGACACATCCGGTGGATGCCAGCAGCCGGCAGACCGGCATACTGATCCCCGAACTCGGGATCAACTCCGCCAGCAAAGGCGACACCGTCGGCGAACAGATTTACTGGGCGATCAACCGCAGCACCGATATGACCGTAGGCACGATCTATTATTCCGCTCGCGGCTGGGAGCGAACCGCGGCCATCCGCTATCGTGGTCCCGGGCAGGATTTTCTGCACGCGAACTACAACGCCCTCTCTGACCGCGGCTATCTTCCTTCGGGCTCCACTGTGCGCATCAATCAGAGCGGCACGGATGCTGTCATCAGCGCCCGCAAAGACCTCGTGCGCGCGGCAGAGGTGCAACCGGACGGCGCCGCGGGGGCCGAACAAGGCCAGACGCGGCTGGCAGCGGACATCGAATACCTTAGTTCCTTCCCATACCGCGAGGCGTTCTCGTCCAACTTCAATCAAGCCGCATCGAGCGATGTGCTCTCTGATCTTTACGCCATCCATGAGCGCAACGGCATGGCCCTTTCCCTGGAAGCCGACCGTTACCAGGGAGAGAAGCTCATCGCCACGCCTACGCAGGCCGAGCAGCAGGTGCGCATCTTTCATGCGCCCTCACTGGAGTTCGCCACGACCAGCCACCACCTCGGCATGACGCCGCTCGAATGGAGTCTCGACAGCTCGATGACCGCTTTGAAGCGGGCGCAGCCCGTTCGAACGGCCGGCGGTCCGCTGAGGCCGTTCGACAGCGGCATGGTCGGTCGCCTCGATGTCCATCCCGAGATTTCACTTCCCTTCCATTTTGGCGGTTGGAGTTCCAGGCCCTCCATTGCCGGGCGAGAGACCTTCTATACCCGCAGCCGGCTGCCGGCGCAACCGGGCTCCCCGGGGCTTGTCGAACTGCCCGATGGCTTGAACCGTGCCGATTTCGAGGCGGAGTTCGACCTCCGGCCGCCAGTGATTGAGCGCACGTTCGATTCCGGCTGGTTCCGGCGGCTGTTCGGAGAGGATGTAAAACACACCATCGAGCCGCAATTGACCTATCGATATGTCAGCGGTATTGACAACTTCCCGAATGTCCTGCGGTTCGACTTCGCCGACGTGGCCAGCGATACCAATGAGCTGGAGTACGGCGGTACGCAGCGGCTGTTCCTGCGGCGCACCGGTGACCGGCCCTGCCATGCGAGCGGCTCCGCCGCGGATGCGGCCGAGCTGTTGGGTTATGCCGGCGCGCAGGGAGATGAAGTGGAGGCTCCCGGGGAGGCAGCCGGACGACGCGACGATGCAGAGCAGGTTTGCGGAAACCGCGAATGGATCACCTGGCGAATCGCGCAGAAGTTCTTCTTCAATTCGAATTTCGGCGGCGCCGTGACCACCTCCGGGCCGCGCAGCATCCTCGATACGACGCTCAACTTTTCCGGAATCTCTTTCATGACCGGGCCGCGCAATCTCTCCCCGCTCGTCTCACGTTTGCGTCTGCGGACCTCAGAGAAAATGGATGTCGAATGGGATTTCGACTACGACACGGTCGCGGGCAAGTACACATCCAACAACTTCTATGCGGACGTACATTGGGGAGACCCGGACATTCGCTCAAAGCAATATGTCTTTGCCGGACTTGGCTATGCCCGGCTGAATGCGCCGGCGAGGTCTTATGTCGAAGGAGTGGTATCTTCCGTAGCGGACTTCAATCAGATGCGCGTGCTGCTGGGCTTTGGCAAGCCCACGCGGCCGGGCCTGAGTGCGGCTGCCAGCGCCGGGCTCGACCTTGATCTGGGAAGCGTTCAATACGGCGCCATCCAGACCTCCTACAACTGGAACTGTTGCGGCATCAGCGTCGAATATCGCAAGTACGAGCTGGGCACAGCGCGTAACGACAACGGCTACAAATTCAACTTCACACTGGCTAATATCGGCAGCGCGGGTAACCTTCGCCGATCCGAGGAAGTCTTTTAGGTGAAGGCATTTTTGCGACGGACAGGACCGGTTTTATGCGTGACATAATGGGAATTGTGCCGAATTCCGCCCGCATACTGCGCCTCCTCCTCTTCTTCGCCTTAGCTTGGGCCATCCCCGCACACGCGCAGACCGCAGCGGCGTCCGGAACAAGCGCCGCCCGTGCCGCCCCAGCGGTTCAGGCAGGCGTCAAGCTGTCCCCCCAGATGGCGCGCCGGATCGAAGTGATGATCCGCAACCGCTCTGGAGTGTCGGCTGACTCAACGGTTGCGGTCGGCATACCGAGCGCGAGCGACATCCCTGGCTATGCGCAGGTGACGGTCACATTTTCTTCGCCGGGAGCGAAAGATCGGTCGCTGCCCTTTCTCGTCTCGACGGACGGCACGACGCTTGCGCAATTCAACAAGTTCAATATAGGCGGCGACACCCGCGATGCAATCTCGGACGCAGGCCGTCCTGCGCGCGGTGGTGATGAACACGCTCCAGTGCTCATCGTCATCTTCGACGATCTTGAGTGTCCTTTCTGCGCACGCATGAACGACGATCTGATGCCTGCCGTCCGCAGCCGCTACAAAGACGAGGTGAGGATCGTGTACCGCGACTTCCCGCTGGATGAACTTCATCCGTGGGCGAGGCACGCCGCCGTCGACGCCAATTGCCTGGGCGGGCTCTCCGGCACGGGATACTGGAACTATGTCGACTATGTGCACGCACACTCCGCCGAGATGGGTGCGGACGCCAAGAGCCTTGCGGCATCCGAGAAGCAGCTGGACAAGATCGCACTCGACGAAGGGAACCGGCAGAAGGTGAACCAGCCCGAACTTGTGGCCTGCATATTGAAGCAGGACACCACAAAAGTTCAGGCCTCCGTCGATGCCGCAATAGCCGACCCGATACGCATCGATCCCCCGCAGGCTCCGGTCACTTTCATCAACGGCGAGAAGATTGAGGGCATCGTCCCCATCGATACGCTCTATCACGTCATCGACCGGGCCTTGATCGCCCAGGGAGTGACTCCGCCGCCACCGGCCGCCACGTCACAGCCGTCCCAGAGCGCCACAACTCCCGGGCAGCCTGCACCTGCGGGCGCGTCCGCGCAGACGAAGCCCGGGAGCTAGTGTAGGATGCGGATTGTGACGACCGGAATGAGCAAACCGAAAGCGGAAAAAGCAGGGCCCACGCACGGTCGCGGGACCATGCAGGGAGCACGTCTCTGGCTTGCCGGAGCCGTTGCGCTTTCAGTGGCGACGGTGGCGGGATGCAATCGCACCCACTCCGACGATGTAGTCGCGACCGTCAACGGCCACGCGATCATGAAGGCGGAGATGGAGCGGCTTTACCAGCAGCAGCTGGGCCAGAATCCCGGCCAGTTGCCTTCACCCGAGCAGGCTGACCAGTTGCGGCTGAACGTGGTGAGCGCGTTGATTGAGCAGGAGATTGAGCAGCAGGCCGCAACCAAGATGAATCTCACCGCCACGCCGGAGGAAGTGGACGCGAAGGTCAATTCGCTCAAAGCGCCCTACAGCGATGAACAGTTCAATCAGCAGTTGCAGGCCAACCATGAGACGCTCGACGACCTTAAGCATGACGTGCGGCGGCGCCTGACCATCGACAAGCTAACCAACAAGCAGATCACCTCAAAGGTATCCATCTCCGACGCCGATGTGACGACGTATTACAACCAGCACAAATCGGACTTTGCATTCCTCGAGCCGATGTATCGGCTGGCGGAAATTCGCGTGACCAGCGTTCCTTCTCCGCAGCCCGGCAACCTGCAGGGCAGCAAGGCGACCAGTGACGCGGAAGCGAAGAAGAAAATCGACGCGCTGAAGGTCAGGCTGGAATCCGGCGACGACTTCAGTGCGCTGGCGATGAACTACTCGGAGAACCCTGCAACCGCCAACAATGGCGGCGATATGGGCTTTATATCGGAGTCGGAATTGCGGGGCGATCCCCAGGTATACGACGCAATCAGCAAGCTGAAGCCAGGGCAGACGACCGGCATCATGCCGCTGCTCGACGGACAGACCAAAAAGGCCGTGGGTTACGAGATTTACAAACTGATCTCGCGCGATCCGGCTGGACAACGCGATATCAGTGACCCCCGAGTGCAGCAGGCCATCCGGCAGCAACTGAAGGACGCCCGCACCGGCCTGCTGAAAACCGCCTACTTCGAGATGCTGCGCAATCAGGCCAAGGTTGAGAATTTCTTTGCCGAAGAGGTCTTCAAGAAAGAAGCGAAGTAGTTCGGTCGCGGGACCGGCGCGCCCACTCTATTCCTCACGTGACGCGAGTCCCAGCTTCCAAAGTATCTGCCGCAGGATTCCCATCCAGACTGGCGCATCCACGCGGTCGACGCCAATGCGGCGCACGAGCCGGCGCACCTGCGCGGGTTCGCTATTCGCCGCATGGCGCCGCGTGTACTCCGTCGCCTCCAGCACCTGCTGAAACAGCGCGGTGATGCGTTCAAGAGATTCCGAGTCGGCAGGCGGTTCTGTAGCCGTGACTTGCTCGCGTCCCTGCGGGATCGCGCCGCGCGGTTCCGCTCCGCGCACCAGTTCATACAGGCAGACAGCCACTGCCTGGCCGAGATTCATCGACACATGCCTCTGGCCATCGATCTGGTGCATCGGGATGGTTAGCAGCCAATGGCAGTAGCTCAGTTCCTCATTGGAAAGGCCGGTCTTCTCCGAGCCGAAGAGCAACGCCACGCGTGGGCCGGCAACAATCGGGTGCGCCACATCTTGATTCTGGGACGTGGACAGACCGAGCGCCGCGCCGATACGCGAACCCGCGGCAGGCAGCTCCAGTAACTCGTGCTCGAGATTCCGCTCGCCCACCGCGGTGGTGCCAACGACCAGCGTGCAGTCGGCAACCGCTTCGGCGACACTGGCATACATCCGTGCCGCGGACATGATCTCGGAAGCGTCAATCGCGGACCGTGCGGCCTCAAACGGCGGTGTGAATTCGTTTACTACCCGCAGATGCGCGAAGCCGAAATCGCGCATCGCGCGGGCCGCCGCGCCAATATTGGAAGAATTGCGCGCCCGCACCAGCACCACGCATAGCCGGTCGCGCTCTCGATCGCTAAGCATCGCTCTTCATTGTAGGAGGTGTGCAACTCTCGTACGAGATGGTGATGCGAGAGCAGTTGAAATTCGCTCCAAACGAAAAGGCCGGCAGATCGCTCCGCCGGCCTCGCCAAAAAAAGTGCGACTGGGATTTATTTGTTGCGTCCGCCGCCGCGTTCATTGCTGCGCGGCTGCGTCGCATTGTTGTGCTTGTCCTGGTTGACGGACCGGCTGACATTGTTCTGCCGCTGGTTCACCTGCTGCCGTTCCTGCTGGGTAAGGCGGCCGCCGTTGGCAGCCCGGTCGTTCGCAATCTGACGGTTGATGCTGGCTTCGCGACCCTCCACATTGCGCGTCTCTCCGGCGGTCATTTGTCCGGAACGCACGCCCTGCGCGATGCGCTGCTGCTGGTTGTTGGCCCGCTGGCCCACGCGCGACATCGCAAGGTTCTGCGGATGCCCTCCATTGGCCGAGGCAAAGTTGGCGCGGTTGTTGGAGGCCATCTGCATATGGTTGAACTGTTCGCCCGTCGGCGCAGTGTGCTGCTCATGCGACCAGTTCTGTTCCTGAGCCGTAGGCCGCGCATTGATGCCGCCATTGCCGCCGTTGAAGCTCGTGTGGACGCCCACGTTCGTCACGTGTACGTTCTCGACATACGTGTTATGGATCACGGTGCGGTTCACGTTCACGACAGCGGTGTTATAGGCGAAGTGGCCGCCCTCCCAGCGTCCGCCGAAGAACCCCACGCCGCCATATCCGAAGCCGTAGTTGATGCCGCCGTAGAAGCCGACGTGCGGTCCCCAATAGCCCTCATGCCAGATGAAGGCGCTTCCGCCCCAGCCCCAGTAACCGGGGGTCCACAGCAGGCCAATGGCAGGCGGCCGCACCCACACACCGGGCACCCAGTAATAGCCGGCCGGACCGTAGGCCCAGTACCCCGGCGTCCAAAGATAGCCGTCGCCTGGGCAGAGGGGCTGCGTGTAGACAGGCAGCGCGGGTGGCGCAAACCCTACCGAGATAATGACCGCCGCGTAAGAGGCCGCAGGCACGATGGCCAGTGCGGCAGCGATAACGAGATTGCGCACTGCATGCTTCGAGAAGATCTTCATAATGGACGTACCTCAGTGATTGGCAGCAAGAAAAGCGGTTCAGCGTTCTACAGTCGCCGTGCAAATGCGGACCATCATTTCGGTCCTGCCTTCCTCTGGAACACGACTCTTCGCGGGAAGTTTCCGGCACGACGCCATTTGCGTCGTCCCAAGTTACCGTGAGGGTGAAAACGCGGCGAAATCCGATGGCAACTTAGTTACGGGGCGCTCTCGCATCCTGTTCTCACTGGTCGACCGTCGCATTCTGCCTGCTCTGCTGACGCGCGAGTAGCCACTGCTCATATTCGGCCTTCAGCGAGGAGCCCGGCCGCCGCGAGCCCGGCTTCTGCTGTGCCAGATGTTCCTGCCACGCTCGCGCATCGTCGGCTGTTGCCGCCTGCAAAACCGGTGACGGCGCCGCTTCCACAACCTTCGCCGGTTGCGCGGAAGGCTCCGCGCTGAAAAGCCATTTACGCTCGAAGATCGCGAACCCCGCCATGGCCCCGCAGATCGCCTTCGCCACCTGGTAGATCACGTAGCCATCGGAGCTGGGCGGTGCAGCGTCATCGGGAACGTGATGCACCGTGTTCAGCAACGCCAGCTTGTGGACGGCAGTGGCCACAGAGCCAAGAATCACAGCGAGACAAGCACCGTGCGTGAGCAGGGTCTGAGCGATCGGCAGCGACATCGCCGCCCGTTTCTGCGCATCGCCGTCATTGCTGAAGCTGGTGCCGCTGAACAGCACGAGCCACACGAGAAAAAGATGATAGGCGACCAGCACCGTAACGTAGAGCGATGCGCCGGATTCCTGCGGCGCGAAAGTGCCCGCGAAGTAACCGATCCCCGCGCATACAAGAAACGCAAAAATATCCGGCCCTTCAAAGTTCGAGAAGGATGAAAGACTCACGTTGCCTCCTGAGCCAGCGTCGACAGATCGGATTGCGGAATTTCCAACACAGTATCATGTCCCGGGCGCAGGACAATCAATCTTTCCGCGGCATCCTCTACACTCGTAACTTGCGCGGAAATCTGTTGCGCCGCCCCGTTCTCCTCCGCACCCCATGCCCGATGACTTCACCCAACTCGTCAAGCAGCAGTCCGACATCGTCCGCATCGTGGGCGAATACGTTAAGTTGCGCAAGACCGGCGCGCAGAACTACACCGGCCTTTGCCCTTTCCACAAAGAGAAGACCGGCTCCTTTTCGGTCAACGCCACCCACGGCTACTTTTACTGCTTCGGTTGCCATGAGAAAGGGGACGTCTTCACCTTCGTAATGAAAATGGATGGCCTCAGTTTTCCCGAGGCCGTGCGCGCCGTCGCGACCAAAGCCGGCATCGCCCTGCCCAAACGCGAATTCTCCTCGCCCGAAGAAGCACGCGACGCCGGCCTTCGCCGCCAGCTTCTCGACGCCCACGAGGCAGCCGCGCAGTATTTCGAGGCGCAACTCAAATCCCCCGAGGGCGCGCGAGCCCGCGAATATCTCACCAGCCGCGGCGTCTCACCGGAAACCATCAAAACATTCCGCATTGGCTACGCCCCGGATGACTTCAACGCCATGCGCGATGCCTTGCGCCAGCACTTTACCGAAGAAGCACTCCGCGCCAGCGGTCTCTTCAGCGCCAGGGAGCAGGCCGACGGCTCGCCCGGTCCGATGTACGCGCGCTTCCGCAAGCGCATTACCTTCCCCATCGCCAACGAGGCCGGCAAGGTCATCGCCTTCACCGCGCGCGCGCTCGACGCGAAAGACGAGAAGGGCCGCGACATTCCCAAATACCTCAACTCGCCCGAAGGTCCGCTCTACTCCAAAGGCAGCGTCCTCTTCAATCTCGACAAGGCCAAGGGCGACATGCGCTCCGCCGATTTCGCCCTGCTGGTCGAAGGCCAGATGGACTGCATCTCCGTCTACATGGCCGGCATCCACAACGTCGTCGCCGTCTCTGGCACTGCGTTTACGGAAGCACAGGTCCGCTTGCTCGCGCGCTTCACCAAACGCGTCATCGTCAACTTCGATCCCGATACCGCCGGCGCCACCGCCGCGGAAAAATCCATCGCGCTGCTCACCGAAGAAGACTTCGACGTCAAGATCGTCACCCTCGAAGGCGGACTCGATCCCGACCGCTTCGTCCGTGAGCACGGCATCCAGGCCTACGGCGCCGCGCTGCGCAACGCCAAGCGCTACTCGGACTACCTCATCGAGCGCGCCCGCCAGCTCTTCCCCGGACACACCGCCGAGGCCAAGGTAAAGGCGCTCAACTTCCTGCTGCCGCACATCCGCCGCATGGCGCATCCCATCCGCCGCAGCCAGTTCGCGGACGACGCCGCCAACAAGCTCGGCATCGACTCCGCCCTCATGCGCCAGGAGCTCAAGCAGGCTGCCGCACAGCGCACCGAAAGCATTCCTGCGCATCGCGCCGAGCCTGTCACCGAAACCGAGCGCATCCTGCTGCGCGCCCTCGTGCTGCCCGAAGGCAATCCCATCCGCGAACTCGCCGCCGGCTCGATCGCCGCACATCCGGAGTGGATCGCCGACCTCGCCACCGCCGACCTGCTCGATGCGCTCGCCAATTCTCCCGCGCCGCCGAACCCCCTCGACGCCGCGCACTCCGACGAGCTCCGCGCGCATCTCGCCCACACCCTGGACCACGCGCCTCCCGAGAGCGATCCGCTCCAGGTGGAAGGCGCGCTGCACGCGCTCGCTCGGCGCAGCCTGGAACGCCGCCAGCGCGAACTCCGCAACCTCATCGCAGAAGCCGATCGCCGCGCAGACAAGGAAGCCCTCGAACGCCTCATGGCCGAAAAAGTCGAAGTGGACCGCAAGCTCCGCGAGCAGTGAATAAACTGCCCTTGCCTGCGGATAGAATCAAGCTATGAGCCTTGTTCATCGAGCGCTTCTGTGCATGCGCGCGTACGCTGGTCTGGGTGGCCTCAATCGACGCACTGAAAAGTTGGCAGACCGCCATGGAGAACTGGTCGCGGAGTGCTTCGGCTATTGCGACGGCTTTCTCGCGCCCGTCCAGGTTCCCGAGGAGATGGTCTTACTGTTGGAAGACGTGCGCAAGCTCGCTCCCAAGCGCATTCTTGAGATCGGAACCTGTAAAGGCGGCAGCCTGTATATGTGGACGAGACTTGCTAGCCCTGACGCAACAATCGTCAGCGTAGACCTGCCCGGTGGGAAGTACGGCGGCGGGTACTCCAGACTCCGCACCCCCATCTATCGGCGTTTCGCACGAGCGCAACAGCGGTTGCACCTGCTACGGGCCGATTCCCACGCGTCCGGGACATTTTCCGAGGTGAAGCGGTTGTTCGGCTCCGAACCGGTTGACTTTCTCTTCATCGATGGCGACCACACCTACGAAGGTGTGAAGCAGGACTGGGAAATGTACTCGCCCCTGGTGCGCAAGGGAGGCCTGATTGTGTTTCATGATGTGGCTGGCAACTATGGCGAAACCCATGCGAAGCGTGTCTGGGACGATGTCAAGCGTGGCTACGCCCATCGCGAATACATGTTTCATCCTCACGGCTTCTACGGAATAGGAGTGCTATCCAAGTAAGCGGCTAGTGCGCACCGTGCCCGGTTGGCAGGCGCCCGGCCATCCTGTCCCACTCGGCCTCGAATCGGTGTTCCAGCTCTCCGTTGCGCGCCGCGGCCGCTAACTCTTCCGGTTCGCCGCGAAGATCAATGGACACGTATCGCTTTCGAAAATAGCTCAGGTCCGCCAGGCGCGGATAATTCCCCGGCCCCGCCGTGCTGCCAAAATCCAGAAATAGATGCTGCCGATAGAACGGCGTTGTGTACACGTTGATGTTTCCTCCGCCGTAATTGTGGACAAACATCCCTGCCCCGGTTTCCCGCCATTTCAAAATGAAGTATTCCCGTCCCAGTAAGTGAACGGCGGTTTGCAGAAACCAGCCGTCGATTACCGATTCATCGTAAAGGCCCGCAAGAAACAACCCGCTGCGGCGCAGGTGGGCGCGATAACTCTCAAGGTTGTGCGCGGAGCCGTCCCATATGGATTCATATTGGGCGGCGAGTCCGGGATCGATCGAACTGCGATCGCACAATTCCGCAATCGCCGGCGGCGTCAACCCGTAGACCCCGCAGAAGACGACCTTCGGCCTTGCGAACAACAAGCTTGCCGTCGCCCATCGCTTGCCCGCTGCCTGCCGAACATTCTTGAGCGGCATCAGCCATCCTTTGACGCGTGCGAGAAAAAGAATGGCCCAGGTCCGCAGATCGAAGCGAGGCCGGACGCGATCAAATTGCATCTTGCCCGCCGGGTAGAGACTCAGCACGCTCGCATCATCGTCGGCACGGGACAAATCGCCAACCACAAGCGCGGTGAAGTTCGTCCCGGCATTTGCAACGGCGCGCGCCTTCTCGATTTGCTCCGGCTTCCGCACGCCGTCCCACACCACGAAGAAGTAGTGCGCTGCACTCAGGCCGCGTTCCTTCTCCGGCAAAAGTGGTGGATCGTCAAAAACAATTGCGCGCTTGGCATCTCCCGCGGCCTCAACGACGCACGGATTTGACCGGACGCCAAGGTAGGCCCACCAATCTTTTGACGTGCCAAGATACATGCCAATCTTCATCGGCATCTCAGTATGTTGGTCCACGTTGAATCAGCGCCTGGCACGCCGCTATGCTGCACGAGATGCATACGTCATCTACGGTATCATCGGCCCAAGAGGCCCCACATTGGATGCAGCAACGAAAAAGCGGCTCATTCTGGGTTTTCTCACCAACTGGGTTTCGCGTTTCGTATCGACAATCATTCAACTGGTCCAGGTACCGATTTTTTTTCACTTCTGGTCTACAAACGTCTATGGCGACTGGCTGATCGTAAACGCACTGCCTTCCTACCTCGCTTTTTCCAGCATAGGTTTCGGCAGCGTCGCCTCCAACGAGATGACGATGCTCAACTCAGCCGGCGATCGCGAGGGAGCGCTGCGCGTTTTCCAGAGCTGCTGGTGGCTCGTCACCCTGGTCTGTTCCGCGGTAGGGCTGCTGCTGGTCCCGGTCCTGCTGGTTGTGCCGCTGGGTTCGCTGATCAATGTTCATTCCATCAGTGAATCCGACACCAAGCATATCGTCTTCTATCTTGGCATCTCTGTCCTGCTCGGTCAGCTCGAACAACTGATGGGCGCAGCCTATACCTGCGTCGCACGCTATTCACTCGGCGTCTTGATCAAGAGCATCCTCACTTTCCTCGCCTTCGCCGCCATGATCGTTCCGGTCGTTCTGGGATATGGGCCGCGGACTACCGCTCTAGTCTTCGCGGTGGCCAACTGCCTTGGGACTGTGGTGTTCGCCTTCCTGATGCGCCGCAACCTGCCCTGGATCAAGTTTGGCTGGCGTTATGCCCGCTTCAGCGAGATCCGGCGGCTCGCGCCGCTGGCCGTCGCTTTCATGGGCTTCCCGATCGGCAACGCACTCAATCTCCAAGGCACGCTGATGGCAATTCAGTATGCATTGGGGCCGGTCGAGGTCGCCATCTTCGCCAGCGCTCGCACTGTTTCGCGCGTCGCGTTGCAGATGGTCCAGATGATCAACACGACCTTCTGGCCCGAAGTGTCACTGGCCTACGGTGCCAGCAACATCGATACCATACGCATTCTCCACCGGCGAGCCTGCCAGATGGCTGGAATCTTTGCCGTGATTGTGGCGCTCGGCATGATGACCTTTGGGCCGTGGTTCCTGACCCACTGGACGGGTGGTCACGTGCCTCCGAGCCGGCCTCTGCTGGCTATCCTGCTTCTCGTCGTCATCATCTATGCCCTCTGGTCCACCAGTTCACTGCTGCCAAGCGCCACCAACCAGCATCAGCGCCTCGCCGCGTGGTACATCACCGCGACCACCATCACCGTCGTGCTCACCTTCTTCATGGCCCGTTGGAAAGGCCTCTACGGCGCAGCCGCCTCCCTCGTGTTGAGCGAGATCATCATGAACATCTACGTGCTGCCGAACTCGCTGCGCCTGGCGCGGGACACGTTCCCCGCATTCATGGCGAGCATGTTGCAATATCCGCCATCGCTCAAGCCCGGGGCGCTCGTCGCGCGCCTGCGCCGCAGCCGGCCGGAGCTGGAAGCGGAGTAGACTTCCCACAAATCCGGCCTCTCCACGCCAAACAGGGCCCGCAACCTAACGCGCGCCGAGGTTCTTGCGGACAATTGCCCCGAGCACCAGCAGCACGCTCAGCAGACGCAGTGTGAAAATCCACACCGTTCCTTCATTGGGATGCTGCAGGCTCAGCACTGAAGCATTCAGCGCAGCCTGCAACGCGAAGAATGCCGCGAACGCCAGGAAGAGCATGTCGCGCGTCTGGCGCCAGAACCGCAGGAAGAAGAGCGCCGCGCAAACCGAGCATCCGGCCACGAAGCCGAGCAGAAACAGGTCCAGTATCGGGTATTGGATTGCAGTCAATTCCTGAGGCGGTATGGCGGTCATCGGCTCTCCCAGATCAATCCATACAGCAGCAGAACCATGGCTGCGGCCGCGGACCCGATCCTCCAGGTATAGAAGTCGATGGTGGGGAACATCTCCAGGTCGGCAATCACCAGCAGGTTGGAAATCGACAATCCCAGAAAGCACAGCCCGCTCCACAGCAGCAGCCCACGCCGCACATCGAAGTACGCTCGCAGTTGCAATACTGCGCACAGCAGCATCGTCAGGAACGTCAATACCAGTACGGCCGTCATCATTCTTGCTCCCTCTTGAAGCGGAACGCCCTTGCGAAATGCCGCACCGCGGGAGACGCCTTCTCATGCAACATGGTGGAAATACGCACCAGATCTCTCCGGTAGGCTTCATCCACCAGCAGCATCATCGCATCCTGTTCCTTTGACCGGGAATAGTAACTGAACTTCGGCGGTTCTGTCTCGGATTCGGACACCAGTTGCAAACGCACCAGGTCGCGCAGAATAGCGGTGACTCTCTCGATGGGCACATAGAGCCGCGACGCCAGCTCTTCGCAGCTCCACCACACTGGCCGGCTGTTCCACAACAGCATCAGCGCCTCCAGCTGCGGCACGCTGTCGATGTTCTCCAGCACGAATTCGTGGGCGTCCATTCCAACTCCACGCACAGCAACCCGCGCCCGCCTCTTCTGTGCGGACGCAGACGCGCATCAATGTGTGCGAATGGAAGAGGCATCCGCGCGAAATATTCAACCCGGCCCGGACATGCAGCGTCTTCCGGCATAACAGTCTACGCCTCTCACGATCGTGGCGGATACCTTGGTATGACCTTTCATGGACATCCTTCGATCCCCTATCATCGATAGTGTCGCTTGACCTTCGGCGGCACCGGCATCGTCATCCGGAAATGACACTGCAAAGGGACCCTTGATGTCACAGAGCACGCTCGCTTCAGCCGAGCACCACGTGTTGACGCTGGAACAGATTGCTTCGCTCGCGCGCAACGGCGGCCGCCCCGCCGACACGCTGACGAACGTCGTCGCCCTGATCGCCGCGCGCTTCCGCACCGACGTCTGCTCTGCATACCTCCTCGAACCGGACCGCTCCAACCTGGTCCTCGCCGCAACCGTCGGCCTCAGCCCGCGCTCCATCGGCACGCTGCGCATGCCGCTGCATGAAGGCCTTGCTGGCCTCGTCGCCGAGCGCGTCGTGCCCGTCGCCGTCGATGACGTCACCACACATCCGCGCTTCAAGTTTTTCAAAGAATCCGGGGAGGAGCAGTATCGCTCCTTCCTCGGCGTGCCCATCATCGATCGCGGCGTCCTGCAGGGTGTGCTCATCGTCCAGACACGGGAGCCGCGCTCTTTCAGCGACGACGAGGTCCGCATGCTGACCGACGCCGCTACGGAGTTCGCACCCGCTGTCAACGAGGCCCGCAATCTCGACCGCTTCATTGGTCCCACGCAGGAGCGTCTCTGGTCGCTCGCGCGCAACCTCTGGTGGAGCTGGGACCCTGACTGCGTCGCGCTCTTCCGCGATCTCGATCCCATCCGCTGGCGCAAGCTCAACCAGAATCCCATCCTGCTGCTGAGCGAAATTCCGCTCGAAGAACTCGAGCGCCGCGCTACCGCCCTCGTCCTCCACAGCCGCATCAACTACTGCTACCGCCGCCAGCGCGAATACCTCAACGCGGACCGCACCTGGGGCGCCGCGCACGCCGGCGTCCTTCGCCCGCGCCCTGTCGCCTACTTCTCCGCCGAGTTCGGGCTGCACGAATCGCTGCCCATCTACTCCGGCGGCCTCGGCGTGCTCGCCGGCGACCACGTCAAATCCGCCTCCGACCTCGATATCCCGCTCATCGGTGTCGGCCTCTTCTACGGTCAAGGCTACTTCCTCCAGCGACTCAACATGGAAGGCTGGCAGCAGGAAGAGTACATCCACACCGACGTCAACGCCCTTCCCATGCAGCCCGCCATCGGCGCCAACGGCGAGCCCGTCCTCATCGAAATTCAGACGCGCGGCGGCGCCATTCGCGCCAAGGTCTGGCGCGTCTCTGTCGGCCGCGTCGATCTCCTTCTGCTCGACTCCAACGTCGAAGGAAATGCACCCGAAGACCGCGAGCTCACCTCGCGTCTCTACGGCGGCGACGCCCGCACACGCATCCGCCAGGAACTGCTTCTCGGCGTCGGCGGATTCCGCGCCCTTAAAGCCATGGGGATCACGCCCGGCGTCCTGCACCTCAACGAAGGCCACAGCGGCTTCGCCGTCTTCGAAGCCATCCGCAGCCGCATGGAGGAAGAAGGAATCGACTTCTTCGCCGCCGCCAGCCACGTTCCGCGCGAAGTCATCTTCACCACGCACACACCTGTTCCCGCCGGCCATGACCGCTTCCCCTCCGACCTCATCGAAGAACACCTCGGGCCTCTGCGCGAGCAACTTGGCATCTCGCATGAGAACCTCATGGGCTTCGGCCGCGTCCACCCCACGGACAACGAAGAGCTGTTCTGCATGACCGTCCTCGGCCTCAAGCTCTCCCGCCGCGCCAATGCCGTGTCTTCCCTGCACGGCGAGGTCTCGCGCGCCATGTGGTGGGATCTCTATCCCGGCCGTTCCGTTGAGGCCGTTCCCATTGGCCACGTCACCAACGGCGTACACGTCGGCTCCTGGCTCGCGCCGCAGATGCGTCGCCTCTATGACCGCCATCTTCGCGCAGGCTGGGAGTCGAGCGCCCGCTCACAAACCTGGGACGAGATCGAAAGCGTCGACGACGGCGAGCTGTGGGAGACCCACCTCACCCTCAAGACGCATCTGCTCGACTTCGTCCGCCGCCGCGCCCGCGAGCAGGCCGAGCGCCGCGACGAATCTCCGGAAGAACTCAAGCGCCTTGGCAAGGTGCTCTCGCCCGATGCCCTCACCATCGGCTTCGCGCGCCGCTTCGCCACCTACAAACGCGCCAACCTCCTCCTCGCGGACATGCAGCGCCTCGCTGCCATGGTCAATGATCCCAAGCGCCCCGTGCAGTTCCTCTTTGCCGGCAAAGCCCACCCGCACGATGAGCCCGGCAAGCGCGTGCTCCAGCAGATCGCCGAACGGATGCGCGACTCCGAGTTCGCCGCCAAGTTCGTCTTCATTGAGGACTATGACATCAACGTCGGCCGCCACCTCGTCCAGGGCGTCGACGTTTGGCTCAACAACCCGCGACGCCCCCTCGAAGCCTCAGGGACCAGCGGACAAAAGGTCGTGCTCAACGGCGGCCTCAACCTCTCCGTCCTCGACGGCTGGTGGGCCGAGGCCTACGACGGCCTCAACGGCTTCGCCATCGGCAAAGGCCGGACGCACTCCAACATGGACGTGCACGACGCCCGCGACGGCGAAGACCTCTACCGCGTGCTCCACGACGAACTCATCCCGCTCTTCTATGACCGCGACAAGGACGGCCTGCCCCGCGGCTGGATCAAGCGCATGAAGCGCACCATCCGCACCCTCGGCTTCCGCTTCTCCGCCGGCCGCATGGTCATGGATTACACGCTGAAGTGCTACATCCCCGCCGCCGGCGGCACCTCCAGCGACATCCGCCCACCCTGCTGAATCGTAGCTCACAAAGCTGCGCAGCATCAGCCGGGTGCCCCACCCTGGCCTGAGCGGAGTCGAACGGGTCTCGATTTTGAGACGTGGGAGGCGGAGTCCGCCATCTTGACTTCCCCCCAGGGCGCTCCTACGCTCAGATCATGTTGGACGTCGAACTCACACCCGACCAAAAGGCCCTCGTCGACCAGGCGATCCTGAGCGGTCGCATCCGCGCTGAAGAAGACGCAGTGCGCGAAGCGCTGCTTCTCTGGGAGAAACGGGAACGAGCGCGCGCCGAGATGCTTTCGGCCCTTGAGGAGGCGGAGGCATCGATTGCCCGCGGCGAGGGCATCGAGATGACCGAGCAATCGACACGCGAGCTTGCGGAACGCATCAAGCAGCGCGGACGCGCCGCCCTGGCCCCTCAAAAAGCCGGCTCTCACAAATGAAGTACCGCAGAAGTCCACTGGCCGAAGCGGACCTCGATAGCATCTGGCTTCATATCGCGCTTGAAAGCGGGAATGTCGAAATCGCCGACCGCTTTCTTGATTCGATTGTGGATCGATTTCTGCTTCTTGCCGCACATCCTCATGTTGGCCGTGCACGCGACGAGGACCTTCGCGCCGGTATACGGAGCTTCCCGATCGGGGACTATCTCATTCTGTACACGATTGAGAATGCAGAAGTCATGATCCTACGCGTGATGCATGGGAAGCGCGACATCCCCGCGCAAGTGGGGTAGGTCTCACCGGCGACTCCCATTGACACCCACGATAAAATAGAACCTGGTAGCTCAAGCGGCCGAACCGAATCCACCGCACCAGGATTGTGTTCCGGCTGACCGAAGCTACAAAACACACTTTCCAACATTAGACCCGTGTGTTTTCAAGATTTAAACGTGTTTTCAATATTTTACGGGAAAGCAGGTATCCAACCCATTTATTTTCTAGATTTTACAACTTTAGATACGGGGGGGGAGGGGGTGAAAAAGGTGGGTTCGTCAAACCGTATGGTCGATCATCTTCAGGTTCTGCGCGGCGTAACGGTCGCCCGCAATCGCGTCTTCGGGAACGGCAGCCTCCAGCTCCGCGACCTCCGCAGGGGAGAGCGTGATCGCAGCAGCGCCGGCGTTCTCTTCGAGATACTTGCGCCGCTTGGTCCCGGGAATGGGCACGATGTCCTCGCCTTTCGCCATCACCCAGGCAAGCGCAAGCTGTCCGGGAGTGACTCCCTTGCTCGCTGCGAGCGCACGGACTCGGTCTACCAGCACCTGATTGCGGTCGATGTTCTCGGCTGTGAAGCGCGGATACCGCTTGGCGCGCGCGTCACCGGGATCAAGCTGATCGGCGCTCTTGATCGCTCCGGTCAGGAACCCGCGGCCCAGCGGCGAGTAGGGCACGAACCCAATGCCCAGTTCGCGGCAGGTGGGAATGATCTCGTGCTCCACGTGCCGCTCCCACAGCGAGTACTCCGTCTGCAGCGCAGTGATCGGATGCACCTTGTGGGCGCGCCGTATGGTCGCCGGCGATGCCTCCGAAAGCCCGAGGTAACGGACCTTGCCCGCCTTCACCAGCTCCGCCATCGCACCCACCGTCTCCTCAATCGGCGTCTCCGGATCGACGCGGTGCTGGTAGTAGAGGTCGATATGGTCGAGGCCCAGCCGCTTGAGCGAGGCATCGCACGCCGCCAGCACGTAGTCGCGCTTGCCGCTGACACCCCAGTAGCTGGGGTCATCTTTCTTGCGCAGGTAAGCAAACTTGGTGGCGAGAAATACCTCGTCGCGACGAGGCTTGATCGTCCGGCCGACCAGCTCTTCGTTGTGGCCGTGGCCGTACGCATCGGCCGAGTCGAGGAAGTTGATGCCTAGATCGAGCGCGCGCAGAATGGTCGCCGCGGACTCCTCATCGTTCCGCTCGCCATAGAACTCGCTCATGCCCATCAGGCCGAGGCCCATGCGCGAGACAACAGCACCCCGCGAACCAAGTTTCACTTTTTGCATGTAATTTCCCTTGAGCTAAGAATAACAAGCGATCGCAACAGACAAGCCCGCAAGGCCGAACGCGATACGATCAGTTTTGATGGCAACGAAAGCCAACTCGCCTCTCTCGCTCAACCTCGCCGACGTTCTCGACGCGCGCAAGCGTCTGCGCGACTCCATCTATCTCTCGCCCTGCCCGCATTCCGTCATGCTCTCGGAGCTCACAGGCCAGCAGGTCTATCTCAAGCTCGAAAACCTGCAGATGACGGGCAGCTTCAAGGAGCGCGGCGCGCTCAACCGCATCGCGCAGCTCACGCCGGAGCAGGCCCAACGAGGCGTCATCGCAGCCAGCGCCGGCAATCACGCGCAGGGCGTTGCCTATCACGCGGCGCGGAGAGGAATTCGGTCGCTGATCGTCATGCCGCTCGCCACTCCGCTGGTGAAAGTGACGGCCACGCGCGGCTTCGGCGCGGAGGTCATCCTGCATGGCGCAAACTACGACGAAGCATTCACCGAGGCCATGCGCCTCTGCACCGAACAGAACCTCACCTTCATCCATCCCTTCGACGACGCAGCAGTGATGGCCGGGCAAGGCACCATGGGGCTCGAACTTCTGGAGCAGGTGCCCGACCTCGAGGCCGTCGTCGCGCCGATCGGCGGAGGCGGCCTCATCGCAGGCGTGGCCTGCGCGATCAAAGAATCCAAGCCCGGCATCCGCATCGTTGGCGTCCAGACGGCGCGCATTCCATCAATGGCCGCCGCGGTGAAGGAGCACCATCCTGTAACGGTGGACGCTGCGACTACCATCGCCGACGGCATCGCCGTGCGCCGCGCCGGTGAGCTGACGCTGCCGATGGTCGAGCGCTACGTCGATGAGATCGTCACCGTCGACGAAGATGAGATCGCCGCAGCCATCCTGATGCTGCTTGAACGCGAGAAGACCCTTGCCGAAGGTGCCGGAGCCGCTCCGCTGGCTGCTCTGCTGCAGCGCCGCACCAGCCTGAAGGGCGCGCGGACCGCGGTGCTGGTTGCCGGCGGAAATATTGACGTTACGCTGCTCTCGCGCATCATTGAGCGCGGCATGGTGCAGGACGGCAGGCTGATTCGCCTGCGCATTTATCTGCTGGACCGCCCCGGAGCGCTGCATGAACTCACACGCCTGATCGCCGAACATCGCGCCAACATCGTCGACACGCTGCACAACCGCGCCTACTATGGCGTGAACTTAGGCGACACTGCCATCGATGTCACGCTGGAGACGCGGGGCCGCGAACACGTGGAGGAGATTCTTGCGGCACTCACCTCGGAGGGTTACAAACACTCGCGAGTGCTTTGAAGAAGGGTTTGCGATTGAAACTGACAGGCTCAGGCCGCTACACCACGTCAAGAAGCGATGGAGCGCTCCAGGGAGTGATGATCGCAGCCGCGCATAGCGAGTTCGGCGAGCAGCGCGGAGGCGCGGGCAAACTCCAGCGCACTGCCGAACGCCTGGTCCGCATATGCTTCCCGCGCATCTTTGAGCGTGCGCGCACAGAGATCGGCCAGTTGACCATGACGCGGGCTAGAACGCTCTTCGCGCAGCAAATCCGTGCGCCGAATCAGGCCGCTGAATTCGGCATCGATCGCCTCCTGCAGTTCTTCGAACATTCGTATGGCCGAGGATCCGTAGCCACCGGGCGCCTGGACCGCAAAGCTGATGTGTTCGGCACTTCGCAGCAGATCGCAGGCGTTCCGGTCACGCCCTGCGGCCAGCTCATTCAGCGCAAGCACGACCAGCGTGGACACATCGCAAAAACTTGGGCCGCTCAGCGAGCCTTCGAGGATGTCGATGCGGGCAAGAAGTTCGTACGCACGGAGCAAATCCTGCGCGTTCCCATGCGGGGGACCAAGCTTGGGCACTACACTAATTTTCATTGGAGGCATGGCTCTACTCTCCGGCTAACGCGTGCGTATCATTTGTGATGAAGGCGTGAAGCCAGGAGTTGTTTGCTTCCCGACACGCTCCGGCCCGCAGATCAACTCTGCCCGCGGAGTACTTTGCCCAGATTGCCTCCTTGCGCCGCGAGCCGCGTCTCGGCTTCGCCGCGCGAGAGCGACAGCTTGCTCATCGCAATCGCAGTTTTTACGTCTCCTGCCTCGATCATCAAGCGAGTCGCAGCAGGCCGATCGCATCCCGTGAGCGTCATGATGATGCGCTGAGCCCGGTCGATCAGCTTCTCATTGGTCGGCTTCACGTTCACCATCAGATTGCCATACACATGGCCTGTGCGGACCATCACACCGGTGGAGATCATATTGAGTACCATCTTGGTGGCTGTTCCGGCTTTCATGCGGGTCGATCCGGTAATCACCTCAGGCCCCGTAACCGGTTCAATCATAATGTCCGTCACTTTTGAGAACGGCGAACCCGCCACGCAGGCCAGCCCAATGCCCAGCGCTTTGATTGCCCGCGCATGCAGCAGCGCGCCCAGCACATAAGGCGTGCGGCCGCTGGCCGAGATGCCGAGCAGAATGTCCGGTGTCGGCGCCGTCGCGTCGCGCGTGTTTTCGGCGCCGAAACCCGCAGCAATCAGATCGTCCTTGCCCTGCTCCGGGGAATCCTCGGAGTGCTCGGAGGAGTTGCGCAGTGCGCGATCGCCGCCGGCAATCAATCCCTGCACCAGCGTAGGCGGAACGGAGAAGGTGGGTGGACATTCCGAGGCATCCAGCACGCCGAGCCTTCCGCTGGTTCCGGCCCCGATGTAAAACAGGCGTCCGCCCTGCGCGAAGCGCTCTGCGATCGCATCCACGGCTTTCGCAATGACGGCTAATTGCGTAGCCACCGCGCCGGCAATGGTGGCGTCCTCACCGTTGAATATAGTCAGCATCTCCAGTGTGGAGAGCTCGTCGATCTGCTCTGAATTCGGATTGCGCGTTTCGGTCGTCAGCGTTCCCAAACCTTCCATGTCGAAACCAGTCTAGACCGAACATGCAAAAGCCTGCGCGGACCAAGGTGCCATTCCTTTTGTCGGCATCCTCATCGGCAGCAACTCGACATGCAAAATCGCGTGCCTTATTTCCCGACCACCAGGATGGAGAAGGAGCCTGCGACCATGGGCCCGCGCCGTGGGCGGAAGCCGGCGCCACGCGGCGCGCCTCCAGCCGCGCCCGCATCGGGGGCCGCCGAGGGAGTTGGCGGGGGACCGTATTCAGCGGTATCCAGATAGAGATGGCCGGTTTTCGTGTCGAGGGTTATAGTTTTGGCACCCGGCGGCGTCTTCACCGTTTCCTCCACGGCAAAGCTGGTCGGCGAATTTTCTTTGACCACTGTAAGCGTCCCATCACCCTGCGAGCTGAATGCCTCCATCGTCTTCGGGTCGAACGTCGCGCCGTCGCAGCCGACCCCAATCGGCAGGTCCGTGATGATGTGGCCATCCGACGCCGTGAGGATGATCATGTTGTTCTTCTCACGGCAGGCGGCGAAGAGGATTCCGCTCTTCGTGTCCATCGCAAGTCCCGCGCATCCTCCACCCTTCGAAGAGAGGTCGTACTTGCCCATCATCTTCATGGTCGCCGTATCCACCACCGCGATTGCGGCTTTGTCTTCAAGGTCAATGTACATCTTGCCTTTTCCATCGAGCTGCGCCTGCTCCGGCGCACCGCCGAGATCAATCGTGCCCAGGACGGCGCCATCCTTGTCGTCAATCACCGTGACGTTGGGCGCGGAGTGCGACAGGACGTAGAACCGGTGTGCCACAGGATCGTTGATGTAGCCGTCGGGATTGCCCTGCACGTCGATCTTCTTGATCACCGCGAAGGTCTTCGCGTCGAACATCGTGATGGGCCTCGAAGTCGCGAAGCCATGCCCGGTCTCATCGTCTACCATCGCACCGTGCGCGCTGACGCCCGGAATATCGCCGACCTGTGCGAGCGTATCCAGGTTATAGACCACGATGTGGCCGGCCTGTCCCGAGCGCGCGATATAGAGCGTCCGGTTCCCGGGATCGGCTGTAATGTAGTCAAAGCCGCCCTCGCCGCCCACTTTTACTGTGTTCAGAATCTTGTAGGGGCCTTCCTGCGCGCGGAGCGGGCCGGCCGCAGCGAGCACGAGCAGCCCCGCCAAAAACGCAAACGTATCCCTTGTAAAGCGCTCTATTTTCATGGCTTGCTCTCCTGGTTGGTTGGATGCGGCTTGCGGTTCGCAGCAGGCTCCAGCGCCCACGCGAACAGTTGATCGTAGCACCGGCAAGACTAGTCGATGGAACCTTAAGGGACAATGAAGCGTAGTTCATGTCGCGCGCAGAGGCTGTTGTTGGGATCAATGGGCTTGCCGCGGCGGCGGTGCGGACCGAAAATGCTTCGGGCCAAATCTGCGACTAAAATATTCGTTGATCGAGATGGTGCCGTAACAGTTTCGGGCGAGTCTGATGAATGCGGCGGCCATTCGTTGGGCGGCGATCTCCCGGTTTCAATTGCAAAAGATGCGGCACAAAGGTTGATAGGACTTCAGCCGCTTGGCTTGGGCGTGTTGGTTAAGAATCCGAATTAACTTCGGAATTTTTCTGCAATTGCAAGAAAAAGATCGAAAAAAACTGCATTCGCACTAGTCTATCCAGATCCGTTGGCAAAAAAATTGTGGAGTCAGTGATGAACCTCGACAGAAAGGACCTTGCCCTGCTCGAAGCATTGCAGCACAACGCTTCGCAGCGCCTCGAAGACCTCGCCCGGCTCGTCCACCTCGCGCCATCGTCGGTGCATGATCGTCTGCGGCGGCTGCAGCGCGAGGGGGTGATCCAGGGCTGGACGATCAACGTAGACGCGGCCAGTCTGGGATTGGGTGTACTGGCCTTTATCGCCGTCACAGCCAGCCGGCCCTGCTCGGAGATGATGCCCGAGCTGCGCGAAATCCCGTGCATCGAAGAGGCGCACTCGGTTGCCGGCGAATTTTGCATCCTGCTGAAGGTCCGCCTCGCGGACACCGCCGGGCTGCTTCTCCTGATCGAACGGCTGCGGCAAATTCCGGGCATTGAGAAGACCGAGACCACGGTGGTGCTCGCCACGCAACTGGACCGGCCCACGCCGTTGCGCCAGCACGCAGCCATGCTGCAGAAGCCGGTGCGCAATGGAGGCGCGCCTGTCCATGCGGAAAGCGTGGAGCCGCAGACCGCGGCCGCTGCAAACTGACGAGTCTCCGCTATGGTGCGGCAGCGAAGCGGGGGGCGATCCGCGCCGGGACGAGCAGCGTAAGCGCGGCCGGGACAACCTCGATGCGGGCGGGGAGTGTGCCCAGCAGTTCGCCGTCCGCTTCCACGTACGTTTGCGCATCCGCCAGCTCTTCGCACTGAATCGTCTTCGCCTCGATCAGCTCAATCGGCCTGCGATAACTGTGGCAGCGGCACCACACCGCCACCATAAAGCGCAGATAGCGCAGCCGGCTGCTGGTGCCGAAGGCAACTGCGCTCAGATGCTGCTTATGGAGTGCGGCGCCGGGCACAAGGTTGTGTACCGCTCCGCCGAAGTTCGAGATGCGGACGGCAAGCAACTGCGACAGGTCTTCGGTGCGGACATCGCCGTCTCCCGAGAAATGTGCGCGGAACATGGGAAAGCTGTGCGTGGCCCAGAGGTGAAGCGCCTGCATCAGGTAGGCGAGATAGCCGAAGCGCCGTTTGAGTTTTGAATCGAGCCGCGAGAAGAAGTGCGCGTCCACGCCGACGCCCGCGGCAACCACAAAGTAGCGTGAATGTTCCGCGCCGTACGTGTCGCGATAAAAGATGCGTCCCACAGGTACGCGTACCGGGACCGCGTCCAGCAGCGCCCTCGCCGCCTTTCCGGAAGAAAACGGGACACCGAGGTCCGATGCCAGTGCGTTAGCGGTCCCCATAGGAATGACGCCCAGCGCAACATTGGGCAGTCCGACCAAACCCTGCATTACCTCATGCACGGTGCCGTCGCCGCCGCAGGCCAGAATCGTGTCGTAGCCTTCGCTTACCGCATGGCGCGCCTGCTGGGCTGCGCTTTCGGGCGAGGTGGTGGCGATCGTCTCCACCTCGATTCCCGCCGCATCCAGCACCCGGATTGCCTGCGCGATGCGCGCCGCACGCTTCTTCGGCCGCTGCCCCGACGCCGGGTTGTAGATGAGGGCCGCGCGATGCATAGCGATCGAAGGCTGCACCGGTTCAAGCATCGCTGCAGCCAGGTCCGTGGCTATTCTTACATGCGCAGTTTTGCAAGCGGGGCAGTCTGAAAGCCGGGCTGGATTATGGTTCGGCGTCCGGGCTGCTGGCCGTGGTAGCGACACTCAGGCGCGTCGCGGCGGCCGGAACATATTTTTTGTACACGCTGATGTGGAAGCAGGCCTGGCGAAACTCCTCCTCCACATCGATCTTGCCCGCGTCCATCAGGGGCTGAAGATAGAGCCGCAGCCATGCGATCTCGGCGAGCGTTAGTCCACGTTTTGCAATGTCGACGGCCTGCCCTGTGAGGTGCGGCGAGGCTGTTTCCCCTTCTGCCGGGGCCGCGTTGCCGTTTACGCGGACCAGATGCTTTTGCACATCGACGGTGCGCACGGCGGAGTCCACCTGCAAGGGAGAGTGGAAGCTCGCGTAAAAGTCTCGCGAGAGCGCCGCAAGAAAGACCGCAGTCCACGGTCGCGAGTAACGGCGGTCTTCCGGCAGCCTGGCATCCACGCGCAACGCGTCGCTGGCAGGCAATGGCACCAGCAGCCTGGCGGTGCGCAAATGGTCGAGATCTTCGTCATCCTGAACCCGCGCGAGCCCTTCCTGGTCTGCCATCTGATTCTGGTGGAGCAGCACTTCACGGGAGCCTCGCATCGGCGCCGGAACAATCAGCCGCCCACGCTCGTCATAGAGAGACAACGTACGGGCTGCGGGGAGCAGCGAGCCGTCGGGCTCGATCTTGTCGAGCTGCGCGCGCAGTTCAGCGGCGGCCGATGCTTCAGTGTCGGCGTTGTGCGAGCGGCGCTCCGCGGCGGCTCGCGCCGATCGCGCCAAGAAGCTCGCCTCCTCATGTGGTGCGTCAGGAGCCTTACTGTGCTGCCGGGAATGATGGGATGCCAGTGTTGCACGTGACGCAGTCTTCCGCTGCGGGGTCAGGTGCGAAACTGCCTTCTTTTCCGAAGAAACCGCCTTCTTTCCCGAAGTTGCATGGTGACGGGATGCCTGATGTCTGGCCGAATGCCGTGTGGAGGCAAGCAGAGGACGGCGGATCGAGCGATCGCGCGATGCGCGCAGGTGCGGTTCGCTGGCGGCGTAGCGCGGCGCCGGATGAGCAGGCCGGGTCGGCCGGGCAGCGAAGAGCAGGGGCCCGGACAGCAGACAGAACAGTGCGGCAAGCGCAGCAGAAGCGTTGCGAGGCATCGGTATCTTTTGGAGGCGCGGGAGCGCCAGAGCAGTTCTCAGCCTATCGGCTGCGTAGATTCAGTGTAAGTGACGAGGCTGATTCCGCGCCTCCCACGTCTATGAAGGTAATCGGCCCTTGCCGGGAACTCCATGAGCCGCCCGGCCTAACTGCCTCATGGCAGACTGATAAAGGCTGATTCCGGACGATGGCGAAAGCGAAATTGTGGTACGAGGAGGAAGTTTGCGTCGAGTTTTGATCGCAGTAGCAGGGGTGGGCGTCACGGCCATGGCAGCGGCAGGTTTTGGGCTGAAAAGTGTGGGAGCCGCACCAGATCCCGCCACTCCGGCGTACTACACGGAGCAAGTGCGGCCGATCTTCGTGAAGGAGTGCGGCAAGTGCCACCTGACGGTGAACCACAAGGGTGGCCTAAGCCTGGAAACAAAAGCCTCTACCATGAAAGGCGGTCGCGATGGCGTCGTCATCGTTCCCGGCGATCCTTCTAAAAGCGCGCTGGTCAAGTTGATTCGGCACGAAGGTCCTGCGGACGATCCCAAGCCCATGCCGCCCAAGTCTCCTAAGATCAGCGATGCGGAGATCGCCGTCATCACGCAGTGGATCAAGGCCGGCGCGGTGATGCCGAACGATCCGCCGCAATAGGTGCGGGTCGATCGCCCGCGCAGGCTATTGATATTCACGGAGATCAGGGCGCGGGCGGGCGTCGAGGCTCCGGCTTCAGTTGGTTCGCCATGGGCCGCGGCGCATTCCTCGTCGGCGAACCGGCATGGCTGATCCATCCTTCGCCGAAGACCTCCGCGCCGTGCCGATGCTGGCTTGGGAGTTCGTCAGCGCCGTGCCGCGGGCGTTGATGGCGCGTTGATTGAAGTTGCCGGTTCTCAGTTGTCAGACCTATAGCCGGTATTGCGGTTAGACCATCGCGGCCTTGACAACATCCGCCTTCGATCGGCTCCAATTACAAAACCGATGGGTCAAGCGGGCATTCGTGTCAATTGTCTTGCCGCCCTTCCAATACTGATCGATATGATCTACCGCCGAATCGTCAATGGAAGAGATATTTTGCTGGCAGATCGCGCAAACAGACGACTGCTCGTAGAGTTTTTCTTTCAGGCTTAGCGAGAAACATCTCGGCTCAGTCGAAACGGTTCCCATGACCTGCTTAAGTCTTGATCGCCATAAATCGAACCGCGTTTCTATCGCTTGCTTTGAACTCGTCGACAGTTCGATGGCGGAAATGAAGCTGTCGTTATTCGCCATAAGATCTATGAAGGCCTCTCGGATCGAATCTAGCTTTGGATAGACCTGAGGTTTCTCGTAGGGCACAAAACCGAGCATCAACACGTCGTAAAGCGAAGAATTTACCTTCTTCGCTTCCCATCTTCCGTTCGCGTTCTGCTCATCGCCCCGATAAAAGCGCTTAAATGCCCGCTCTCCAAGAAGGCTAAATACGAGTTGACAGGACTTCTTGAATGCCGAGCGCAACGAGTCCTGTTTGGAAGAGGACATGTACTGATGCTCCTCCATATCGGAACTCATGAAAGACTTCATCGGTGGGGTGTAGTTCAGATAGCTGGCATGAAAGAACGTCGAGAACCGCAAGGCCATCTCAACGTCGCGCATTCGTTTGTCGGGCCCAGAGAAATTTAGGAGCTTGCGAAAATCAGGGTCCTCAGACATCTCCTTAAGGAGATTCATATATGGGCCTCGATATATGCAATTCCTCAGTTCCTGGTCATTCAGGGCCACGGAACCGCTGTTTAGGCGTTCGAATATCTCAAATTTCAGCTCTTTGTCGGACTCCCGCTTTATCGTAATAGCACGCAAAGAAGTCTTCTTGATGATCGACTGCGATTCCTTTGGAAGCTCCGGGAAACGCAGACCGTTCAGCTCCTCCCGCACCTGGAGTCCGCTAAGCTTAAATTTGCCGTCCAAGAAGTCAAAGAATGACGTCAATCTTTGCTGACCGTCAATTACGGATTCATTGCCGTCCTGCTCTTCGGCCAAATAGATAATGGGCAAAGGCACGCTGAGCAGGACGGATTCTATCAAGCGGCTGGATCGCTTCGCGTCCCATACGAACTGTCGCTGGAAATCAGGTTGGAGGCTTAGCTCGCCTTCCTTGAATCTGTCGTAAAGATCCTTGATTGTGGGGTCAGAGGAAGTAGTGAAGATTTTTCGCTCCGCCCCTCGCGACGGAATTATCGCATCCGCGATCTCTTCTTCAATCTCAAGTTGAGTCTCTTCACTCTCAGTGGCCATTCCTTCCTCCTCGAACCACGACCACCAGCCTATCTTAATTACTCGGTTGCGGGTGCGCTTGCCAAGGCTCGCGCGCCGCACAACTGAGAACTGACAACTAACAACTGAGAACTACCTCACCGCGTCTTCGCGATATCTGGCCCGAGCACGGTCTGCGCATCGGGCGCAGGCTCGGCGGGTACACCCGCTGCAAACGACGGCAGCGCATGCTCCTTCTCCCATGCAGCCTGGTGCTGCATGTCTTCGCTGAGGGCGGCCTTCAGAATGTCGAAGGCCTCTTCCGGCGTGTCGGCATAGTGGAACAGCTCGAGGTCCTTCATGCCGATCGCGCCCTTCTCCGCGAGCACTTCCATATTGATCACGCTGTTCCAGTAGCTCGACCCGTATACCAGCACCGTGATCTTCTTCGCGAGCTTCTGCGTCTGCGCCAGCGTCAGCAGCTCGAACATCTCGTCCAGCGTGCCGAAGCCGCCGGGAAAGACGACCAGCGCCTTCGCCAGATAGGCAAACCAGAACTTGCGCATGAAGAAGTAGTGGAACTCGAAGTTCAGGTCCGGCGTGATGTACGGATTGGGCTGCTGCTCAAACGGCAGCTTGATGTTCAGCCCAATGGTCTTCGCGCCCGCCTCATACGCGCCGCGGTTGGCCGCTTCCATAATTCCCGGGCCGCCGCCCGAGGTGATAACGTAGCGATGCCGCCGGCCGGGCAGAGTCATGGCCCAGCGCGAGATTAGGCCCGCGAGTTTGCGCGCGTCCTCGTAGTATCGCGCCATCTCCACGGCAGCCTCGGCCAGCTTCAGCTTCTGCGCCGATGCTTCACCGCGCGCGACCTCTTCCTTGCTGGCTGGCTGCTCGTGCGGCGGCGCGGGCGTGGTTGAGCCGGTGTTCGCCAGCAGCTCCAGCTCATGATTTGCCACATCCAGCGCGCGAAACCGCGCCGATCCGAAGAACACAACCGTGTCCTGAATGCGCTCGCGGCGGAAGCGCGTCATCGGCTCCTGGTACTCGGCGAGGACGCGGAAGAGTCGGCCGTCCGGCGAGCCGAGGAAGTCGGGGTTCTCATAGGCGAGAGGTGCAGATTCCAGCGGAGGCGGTTCTTTTCTCGGCATAGGTTTGGTCTTTGCGGTCAGGCCCGGTGATCGCGGTAGTGTATCGCCTCGGAGATGCCGATCCAGATATCGATCAGTCCAAGCCCCGAGATCAAACCGCGAACGGCGCCGTTATGAAGCACAGCGGCCAACGCCGGGTACGAGTTGATGAACATGTTGTGGTCCCAGAACCGCGGCAACCAGGGCAGTACTGCGACCAGAATGCCCAGGTAGACACAGAAGAGCACCAGCATCACCAGAGAGACCCGCTGCAGCCACACGGGAGCGACGGAGGAGTCGCCATCGTGGGGTGGTTGCTCGCCGCAGTTTGCGGAGTCAAGTTCGCGCACTTGAGACGCGCCATCTATCGCGCGCGGCGGTACTTCCTGTGACGGAGCAGAGCGCGGCCGATCTTCCATGGAAAGATTCGAAGATACGTGTGACCCCAAAGGCATCCCGCTCCCAGCATTCACGGTAGCAGAGGCGAGTTGGTAGTTGCTAGTTACCGGGTCGACGTTCAAGTTCAATCTTAACAGGGCGCGCCGGGCCAACCTCACGGTCGCGGTCCTCGCTGATGCTGGCGGTCGCGTCGATGCCACCGGTGAGAGAGTCCCGATGGCGAAGAAAAGTCCGTGTGTACCGAGGATCTGCAAAATACGGCTTTGTCGGGGGCGAAGCGGGCGCTTTCATGTGTCTCATTGTGTCACTAGACGCGCCAAGCGCAAATACTCATTGCGGCGTTTGCCGGGCAGGTCCGGGGTCTTGAGGTGGCTGAGGCTGGTTGGGCGCAGTCTGCTCAATGTCCCGATCCTGATCTTTATTTCCGCCTTTGAAGCGGCCCTTGATCTGGTCGAACAACTTGCCTCTATCCACGCCGAACTTGGGTGCCGAGCGCGTGCCGGAAATCGTGATTGGCACCTGGACACCCGCCCCGTTCTTCTCCAGGAGCTTGTCGAACGGCTTCGCCAACAGGCTCTTCCAGCCGGTCAGCATCTGCGATGCGGTGGCGGTGGTGCTGGCCGTGCCTGCGAAATCGAACGTGTTTCCGTCCAGCGAATACTTGCCCGCGATGTCGATCGCCGCGCCCGGCATCTCGAAGTGCAGCTTTGAGATATCGAGGACAGCCGAAGCAAGCGAGAAGTCGCCGCCCATCGATGGGTGGACATCTTCTACGTCCCCGCGCTTTGCCTTTTCCGCATCGCCGCTGGCCCGCGCCGAGAGTTTGTTCATCGTCTCCTGCCACTGCGCATTGGAAAAGCTGGCGTCGCGTATGGTGAAATTGCCCTCCACCCGCATCTTCTGCGCAACGCTGACTTTTCCCGGTGGAATCGTCAGGTGCGCGCGCAGTGTCATCGCGCCATCCATCAATGGCGGCATGGTGCGCACCCCCAGGGTCAACAGATCCTCGATGCGAGCGTGATTGCTCTCCACCGCAATCCGGATGATGTGCCCGGTAGCCTCCTGCTCGCTGGCCGCCTGAGCGAGCGATTCATTCGCCTCATCCACCACCGTTCGAGCACGCGTGAGATCGGTCGCTACGTTCGCGCGGATAACGCTGCCCTGCACCTCCAGCACTGTATGCCGCAGCGTGGCATGCACAGAGTTCAGAATCGTGTCGCCGGTGGTGCCGTCGACCGTCGCATTGAAGTCCGTATGCAGCGGCATCTTGTGCTGCGCGCTATCGAGCGAGAAGTCCGGGGTGTCGGTCGATCCCGTCACATCGATGCGGCCGAGCATCCCCGAGTAGTCGCCGCTCGATGACAGTATGCCCGCGACGCCCTTGATCGGTCCGAGGTCCGCATCGGTGAAGGAATACTTGCCGTCAATGTGCGACTGGCGCGGGTCTTCCGCGACCCACGGACCGAAATGGCCGCTGGAGGCAATCTCGCCAATTGGTTTCGCGTTGATCAGATGCGCCTCGAAGGGCATCGCCTCCCCGCGGCCGACGTTGTGAAATGTGATGTCGCGGATAGGGAAGATCAGCGGTTGCTTGCCCGGTTTGTCGGTCGCGATGGTGAGGATGACATCGTTGCAGACGATCTTGTCGACCACGATCTTCCACTGCGACGCCGCTGCGTCCGGCGCCTTTGAAGGAATATGCAGCCGCGCCATCAGGTTGTGCTTCTTCTTCGGCGCTCCGGCTTCTTCGACAGATTCTTCAGGCTGATGCTCTTTTGGCGGAATGCGCAGCCGCAAGCCATCCACACGGACTGAATCGATGCGCATCGCCGGCTCCATCAGCTGGCGAATGCCGGCACGAAATGAAAAGCTTCGGACGGAAATCAATGGCGCCGCGTTGATGCGTGCGTTGAAAGTGTCCCCGGTCTCTTGCGCAGGCGCGGATTTATCGCTTTCCGCCACAACGGCGGCCAGCTCTTCGCCTCGAGGCTGGTCAATCCGCAAACCGGCTCCCGACACCTGCAGACCCTTGAAAACCGAAATGTGCAGTTCATCGAGTTCAACGTGTGACTGGAAGCGCTGTTCGAGGTTCGCGATCACGCGCTGCCGCAGAATGGGCTCGGCATTGTGCGCCACCCATGCCAGCACGACCAGGAACGCGACCACGCACGCGATGGCAATCCAGATCACCCACCACATCCATCGGCGAAGCCGCCGGGGCCGTCTGACGCGCGGCGGGGGCGAGGCTCCGGAGTCGGCTCCATCGCCGGTCCGGTGCTGCTCGAGCTCGGTCGCGTGCGCATCCATCTGTAACTTGGACATTTCGATGCACACTCGAGTGCTGACGCTGTTCGCACCGGCAACATTCCGGGCTTCGGATGAGAAAATAGAACCAGATGCTGCAACTCTCCTCCGCCGGCAAACGATTCGGCCAAAAACTGCTGTTTGAAGATGTGAACTGGCTCATCACGCCCGACGAGCGCACCGGCCTCGTCGGCGGCAATGGCACCGGCAAGTCGACGCTGCTGAAGATCCTGGCCGGTATCGAGACGCTGGACTACGGCCAGCTCACCCGCGTCAAAGGCATGACGCTCGGCTATCTCCCGCAGGACGGCCTCGCCCTCCGTGGCAAGACCGTCTTCGAGGAGTGCCTTTCGGTCTTCGACCACCTGCATGCGCTGGAGCGCGAGTCCGAGGAGCTGACGCACACCCTCTCCACCGCCGACCCGAAATCGAAGGAATACCTCGCCGCCGCCGACCGCTACTCCGATATCGCCGACCAGCTCCACGTGCATGACATCTATACCCTCGACGCTCAGGTCGGCTCCGTGCTTGGAGGCCTCGGCTTCAGCAAGGAAGACTGGGAGCGGCGCACCGAAGAGTTCTCCGGCGGCTGGCAGATGCGTATCGCCCTCGCCAAGCTGCTGCTGCAAAAACCATCGTTGCTTCTCCTCGACGAGCCCACCAACCACCTCGATCTCGAATCGCGCAACTGGCTCGAGAACTATCTTCACGACTATCCCAACGCTTACATCCTCATCTCGCACGACCGCTATTTCCTTGACGTGACGGTAAACAAGACCATCGAGCTCTGGAACAAGCGCATGCACGTCTACCACGGTAACTATGAGAAATACGTCACGCAGAAGGAAGAGCGGCGCACCACGCTGATGGCCGCGTACAAGAATCAGCGCGACCGCATCGAGCAGCTCGAAGTCTTCATTAACCGCTTCCGCTACCAGGCCACTAAAGCCAAGCAGGTCCAGTCGCGCATCAAGGAGCTGGAAAAGATCGAGCGCATCGAGGTCCCCGAGGAAGAAGCGACCATCCACTTCACCATTCCTCAGCCGCCGGCCAGCGGCCGCACGGTGATCGAAGTCTCGCACCTGACGAAAGACTATCCGATGCCTCCGGGGCCGAACGGGGAACCCGGCGGCACCAAGCGCGTGCTCGACGACATCAGCTTCACCATCGATCGCGGCGACCGCATCGCGCTCGTCGGCGTGAACGGCGCCGGCAAATCGACGCTCATTCGCCTGCTCAGCCAGCAGGAGCAGCCCACCTCCGGCGAGATCAAGCTGGGCCACAACGTCCTGGCAGACTATTTCGCGCAGGACCAATACAAGGTCCTCGACCCCAACGCCAAGATGCTCGAGGACATCGCAGGCATCGCGCCTAAGGTGCCCGTCGTCGAATTGCGCTCCCTCCTCGGCTGCTTCATGTTCTCCGGCGACGACGTGTACAAGACCCTCGGCGTGCTCTCCGGCGGCGAGCGCAACCGCTACGCCATGGCCAAGATGCTGGTCTCGCCCGCCAACATGCTGCTGCTCGACGAGCCGACGAACCACCTCGACCTGCGCGCCAAGGACGTCCTGCTCGAAGCCATCGCCAACTTCACCGGCACCGTGCTCTTCGTCTCACACGATCGCTACTTCATCGACGGCCTGGCGACGCGAGTCTTCGAGGTCGAAGACCGCCGCATGCACATCTACCCCGGCAATTACGAGGACTATTTGTGGCGGAAAGGGGGAGGCCCGGAGAAGGTTGCCGTGTCACTCGCCACCGGAATCAATCCCGCGGCGGCCGCGCCATCTGCAAAGCCCGTCATCCTGAGCGAGGAGCGCAGCTTCCAGTCGAAGGACCCCGAAGAATCTCATACTGCCGCAGCAGATGGCACGGTCCTTACCGGGCCTCCCGCCCAGAAAAAGGACATCAAGCGCCTAACCCCATCAAGCTCAAGCAGCTTGAAGATCGCGTGAATGCGATCGAAGCCGAACTCAACTCGCTCGACACGAAGATCATGGACGCGGAAGACCGCCTCGGTCACTTCATCTCCGCCGAAGAGTCGCAGCGCACCGCCTCCGAACTCGAAGCCATGCGCGCCCGCCACTCCGAACTCACCGCTGAGTGGGAGACTGCCGCAACCCAGCTCGACGAACAAACCTCAGCGGTTTAGGAATTGTCTCGTTCAAGGACCCTCATGTCCGCGATAGCGGACACCGAGGATCGTGACTTTGTCTTCCGAAAATCGGAAGTAGATTGCGGCCGTTCCCTCAAAACCGATAACGCGAACGCCGGGCCTCACTTCTTCCAGCGCCCTGCAGCGATGAGGAGACATTCCCAACGACGCGCATTCTTTCAATACCCTGGCAATGTACTTTTCCGCATTCGCCGGGTAGAAACGGCGAGCCAGATACGATTGCAATTTCCGGAGCTGCATTTGCGCTGTCCTGCTCAAAATAACCGGATATGTCATCAACTGGCCTTTGCACGCTCCTCGCGGTCGGCCGCCAGCTGCCGTTCCAATTCTTCGATCGGGATCAGGGTTTCAGGATGAGCAATCGCGTCATCGTATGCCGCGCCGATGACTTCCCTTTCCCACCGTCGCAATTCAGCATCTTCAATCTGCCATTCCGCTAATATCTTGCGTACGGCGTCGTCTTCTGAGGCGAACTCACCGCTCCGCACCTTGCTGCGCAGAAATTCCACCGTTTTCGGGTCATCAAGCGTCACCTGAATCTGGTCAGCCATGGCCGGTACTCCTCGCACCCATCCTACCGCGCCACCGCCCGCCGGAGTAGACTTTCCGCATGAAGATTGCGCTGCTCTTCCTTGCCCTGAGCACCACAGCTGCTTACGCGCAACTGGACGCCTGCAGGGGGCTAAAGTCAGTAAAGGACGGAGCGAAACCTGTCTATCCGCCAATCGCGAAAGCGGCGCAGGTCGGTGGAGACGTGGAACTGCTTGTCTCATTCAAGGCGACAGGCGAGGTGGATGCAGTTCAAACGCTAAGCGGACCCGCCATGCTCCAGCGAGCAGCCGTGGACTACGCGAAGGCCTGGCGAGCAAACAAATCCGGCAGCACAAGAACATGCCAGGTGCAAATCACATACATCGCCCCACCCGCGGCGGCAAAATGTAAGCGCGGACGTGTTTCCGTCAGACGCGCTGACCCGCAGCATGTGACTGTGAAGGGTGGCGGAACAATTTGCATTTACGAAGATGCCGAGCAGGCGTAGCAAAGACTGAGGGCTTTATATGAATGGGGAGAACGTAATGGGTACTTCAGCAGTTACACCATCCATCGACCAAATCAAAGCCAACATGCGCAACACATGGATGGCCGGCGACTTCGGCGTCGTCGCAAAGACCATCTCTGCTGGTGCCGAGGAGTTCATCCACCGTCTTGGCATCCCCGCCGGCAAGCGCGTGCTTGATATCGCCACCGGCACCGGCAACCTCGCCATTCCGCTCGCGCGTTCCGGCTGTTTCGTCACCGGTCTGGACATCGCGCCTAACCTACTGGAGCAGGCGCGCGCCCGCGCCGCGGCCGAAGGTCTGACTGTGCAGTTTGATGAAGGCGACGCCGAAGCGCTGCCCTATGCGGACGCAAGCTTCGATGCTGTTGTCACCATGTTCGGCGCGATGTTCGCGCCGCGCCCGGAACTCGTCGCCTCCGAAATCTCCCGCGTGCTCAAACCTGGCGGCCTGCTCGGGATGGCCAACTGGGACCCCGCGGGCTTCGTCGGCCAGATGTTCAGAACCGGCTCAAAGCATGTGCCGCCGCCGCCCGGCATAAAGCCCCCGGTGCTCTGGGGAGACGACGCAACTGTCCGCGAGCGGCTCGGCGGCAGCTTCAAAGACATCCGCACCGAGATCGTGCCCATCCTGTTCGACATGCCCTATGACGCCGCAGGTTGCGTCAACTTCTTCCGCACCTACTTCGGCCCGACGAAGATCGGCTTCAGCAAGCTGGATGAGGCCGGGCAGAGCGCGCTCGCGGTCGACCTGGAAGGTCTGTGGTCATCCGCCAATACCGCCGCGGATCCAGCAAAGCATACGCTGGTCCATGCCCAGTATCTGCAGGTGACCGCCACCCGGGACTAGTCTGCAGCCATTTGGTTTCGATCATCCATCGCCGGCAGCGAGGATCCCAGCTCTTCGATGCGCGCCCGAGTGGTGTCGAAGTCCGTCATGCCCACCACAGCGCCTTCCACAAAACCATTGGCGCGGAAGACTTTCGCCGCTCCTGTATCGCTGAATCCAAAGATGCGCGGCATCGCGAACGAAGACGCAGCAAAGGCGGCGTCCATCTCGCCATGCGTCTTGAAAGGAATCACTTTCCCTGCACCCAGCGGATAGTCGGTCAGCAGCGACTGCACCAGCACGAAGCTGCCCGTACAGAGCGCTGCCAGCGCCGCGCGCGGGTTCCGCTTCCGGCATACGAGCGCCATGCCAAGAAAGAAGCCGGCGTGGGCATAGTCGATGACGCCATGCGTGCGCGCGTCGATCACCTTGGGGAGTCGGGTTTCGAGCTTTTCCACGAGCGCAGTAGCCACTGACATAAATAACCTCCAGGTTCAGCGCCGTTGGATGCGCGGGGCTAGGGCTTAGGAGGCTTGAACATCCGATTGCACAGTTACGCTGCTTGGCTGAGAGCCCGCGCTCTATTCGCGCCATTTGATATTGCAGCCGATGCTCGAACGCTGGTTCGTGTCCGGCCGCTTGCCGGCCAGCACTGCTTCAATCGCCCCCCGCAGATCTTTGCCATCAACCGGCGTGTCATTACCCGAGCCATCGGCACGCCGCGGCCTACTGCCATCCAACTGTCCGCGATAGACGAGCTTCAGCTCGCGATCGAACAGGAAAAAATCCGGCGTGCACGCTGCCGAATACTCGCGCGCGACTTCCTGCGTCTCGTCATACAGATACGGAAACCGGAACCCCAGCCGCCGGGCCTGCTCCTTCATCTTTTCCGGCCCGTCCTCCGGAAACGCCGCCACGTCGTTTGACGAGATCGCGGCAATGCCGATCCTGCCCTCATAGTCTGCGCCAATCCGCGCCAGCTCCTGCTCCACGTGCTTCACATAGGGACAATGCACGCAGATAAACATTACCAGCAGACCGTGGCCGTCACCGGCGGCAAACACGTCATCGCGGCCAACCGCGCGACCGGTGACAACGTTGGTGAGTTCAAACGGCGGGGCGATCGTGCCCAGCGAAACCATGGCGGATTCAGTGCGTGACATACACCAATGCTAATACCCAGCCCGCGCGAAAGCTCCAGCCACGCCCGCTCTAAGCTGGACAGCTGCCAGCTTACAACTCAAGAACTTGTCTCTGTCCGGGACCGCAACATGGCTGCGGCGCGACGCCCTCTCCTCTCGGCCCTTGCGCATCCCGCCGCGAAATGGGAACCTCATTCCCAACGCTTGGTCGCGCATCCAACGCAATGCAGGGCCCAAAGGGCTCATGGTTATTCTCGATGGTTTGTTCCCCAGGAAGGACGCACGCTTTGAATCCGAGTTCGCTCCGCAGGTATTCCCGCTTCGCCCTCGTCCTTGCTCTTGCCTTTGCCGCCGGTTGCCGCCACCCCCGCAAATCCACCTCGGCCCCCAACACAGCGGATTATGCCGACAACATTCAATCCCTCGTGGACAAGTCCCAGCTCTCGGTCCTGCGCTGGCCTAACTACTCCGACTACCAGCAAGCCGTGAAGACCTTCTATGAGGACCGCAACTACGAGCTTGCCTGGCTGCGCAACCTGAAACCAACCCCGCAGACCACCGCCTTCATCGCTGCATTCCAGACCGCGGACCAGAAGGGCCTCATCCCCGAAGATTACGACGCCAGCCGCTGGGCGCAACGGCTGAAGGACATCGCTCGCGTCGAGCAGACGCATGACACCTCAGACGCCTCGCAGAACACCGTAGCGCAGTTCGACGCCGCTATGACCGTCTGCATCATGCGCTATATCTCTGACCTTCGCATCGGCCGCGTCAATCCATCGCACTTCAACTTTGACATTGACGTGAAGTCCAAAAAGTACGATCTCGCCGAGTTCGTCTCGGACAACGTGGTGGATGCTACCGACCTGCCCGGCCTGATCCGCAAGGTTGAGCCGGACTCCGATCAGTACCGCGCAACAGAGGGCGCTCTGGGCCGCTATCTGCAGATGGCGAAGCTCCAGGCCGCTGCCAATGCCCCGGCGCTGCCCGATGTCCCCAAAGGAGGCGTCGGCGTCGGCGGCAGCTATAGTGCCACCGGCGACCTGATGGCACGACTCCAGCTTGAGGGCGACGCGCCGGGCGATTATCCCTACCAGCCCCCGCAACAGGCGCAGAATACAGGGTCCGCTCCGCCGCAACAGCAACAGGCGCCGCCCAAACCCCGCTTCGGCTCCAAGACCATCGGCAAGGCTAAGCAGTTGTTGCATCGCAAGACTGGAGTTACCAATGGAGCGGCCGCCGGGACTGCCCCGCGGCCCGTTCCGCCCGCCTTCAACCCGCCGCGCCTTCCGCGGGTCTATACCAAGGCGCTCTCCGATGCCGTCGCGCACTACCAGGCACGCCATGCGCTCGATGGCAACGGTCGCCTCACGCCGGAGACCGTCGCCAGCCTCAACGTCCCACTTACACAACGGGTCTTGCAGCTCAACGACTCACTCGAGCGCTGGCGCTGGCTCCCCGACCAGTACATCAACGCATCGCTCGTGGTCAATCTCCCCGAATTCGTCTTGCGCGGCTACACGCCCGACCATCACCTCGACTTCACCATGAAGGTCGTCGTCGGCAAAGTCGTGGGCGAGCACCAGACGCCTGTGTTCGCGCACATGATGCGTTATCTGATCTTCCGCCCGTATTGGGTCGTCCCGCATGACATCGTTCAGAAGGAATTGATGCCGCATATTAAGGCCAAAGGCATCGGCTATCTGGCGCAGAAGAACTTCGAGGTGGTGGACTCGAAGGGAAATCCGGTCGATAACGTGACCGCGGAGCAAATCGATCGCGGCGGGGTGCAGGTGCGCGAGAAGCCCGGCCCCAAGAACTCCCTTGGCCTGGTGAAGTTCATGTTTCCCAACCAGTACGACATCTATCTCCACTCCACGCCGGAGCCGGAGCTCTTCAGCCGCTCACGCCGCGACTTCTCCCACGGCTGCATTCGCGTCCAGAAGCCGGAGGACCTCGCCGTCTGGGTGCTCGCGCAGAGCGACACTCCCGGCGACTGGGATGCAGAGAAAGTCCATGACACGATGGAGAAGGGCCCCGACAATCATCAGGTGAACCTCAAGAAGCCGCTGCCCATCGTCATCTTCTATCTCACCGCGCTTGCCGAAGACGACGGCCAGGTCCACTTCTTCGACGACATCTACGGCTACGACGCGCACCTCAACCAGGTGCTGTCTAAAGGGCCGCCTTATCCCGTCAAGCCCGAGCCCTTGCCCGTGGCCAAGCCGGGAGATACCGCTTAAACGAGTTATCAGTTCTTAGTTCTCAAGCTCAGGAAGTGCGCGCGCCTGTTTGGGGCCTTGTGCCGAACGGCTCACTGAGAACTGACAACTGACAACTTGAGAACTATCCTTAACGGATGCGCCGCATCTACATGGACGCGAACGCCACCACTCCCGTGCTGCCGGAAGTGCTCGAGGCGATGCAGCCCTGGTTCGCGGCGGACTTCGGCAACGCCAGCTCCATCCATCAGCCCGGTCAGCGGGCCCGCGCCGCCGTCGATCGGGCCCGCGAGCAGGTTGCGAAGCTCCTCAACTGCCGGTCCGCGGAGATCGTCTTCACCTCCGGCGGCACCGAGAGCGACAATATGGCGCTGTTCGGTCTGCTTTCCCCCGGCGATCGCCTCATCACGACGGCCATCGAGCACCACGCCGTCCTCCACGCCGCGGAAGAACTCGCCGAACGTGGCGTCGACGTCACCTTCCTTCCCTGTACCGCCGAAGGCTTCATAGAAGCCTCCGCTCTGCAATCTGCGCTCAAGCCTGCTCCAGCGCCGCGGCTCAATAAAACGCTCGTCAGCGTCATGCTCGCCAATAACGAAACGGGCGTCATCCAGCCCGTACGCGAACTCGCCGAAATCGCCCATGCCGCCGGCGCACTCTTCCATACCGACGCGATCCAGGCCGCCGGCAAGTTGTCGCTCGATGTCAAATCCCTCGGCTGCGATCTCCTCTCGATCTCCGGCCACAAGATGTACGCGCCTCAGGGCACTGGCGCGCTCTTCGTGCGCCGCAATGTGCGTCTCAAGCCGATGTTCTTCGGCGGGTTGCACGAGCGCGGGCGTCGGCCCGGCACGGAGAATGTCGCCGGCATCGTCGGGCTCGGCAGGGCGGCTGAACTTGCCCGCGAGTGGCTCGCCGGCACGGACGCCACCGGCGGCCCGGACCAGCTTACTGCGCTCCGCGACCACCTCGAACGCGGCATTCTCGCCGCCGTCCCCGAAGCAGGCGTGAACGGTTGCGGAGTTCACGAAGAACCTGCCTCGCGCGTCGCAAACACCAGCAATCTGTGGTTCGATGATGTGGAAGCGGAGGCGCTGGTTATCGCGCTCGACCTCAAAGGCCTCGCTATCTCGGGCGGCTCCGCGTGCCAGTCCGGCGCGACCGAACCCTCGCACGTGCTGCGCGCGATGGGCCTGAGCGAGATGCGCGCGCGCGGCAGCGTCCGCTTCTCTCTCAGCCGGATGAATACCGTCGATGAGGTGGATGCGGCAATACAACTGGTTCCGGACGCCGTGCGCCGTCTGCGTGAACTCGCGCCCAAAAAGCAACTCAGCGCGCTCGCAGGCTAGCGACTCGCAGCACGCCGCGAACCGGGGCTCTGCCTGTTTGCTTTCTACTGGCCGAGGTACGCCGCGCGCAGGATGTGGGTCGCCGCCGCCGCGACCACCAGCAGTACAAGCAGCAGGGTGATCATTCCAGTTTCCTCTTCCGACATGCGGCTCAGCGTCAGGCCCAGTGCGACCAGAAAGCGCTCGATGATTTCGTTGATGTAATCCATTGTGAAGCTCCGTGCGAGAGAATCCAGGGAAGAAAACCGTTCCAAAAATGTTCAGGCGCTACAGGTACCAGGGCACATCCACCACGATGATGCGCTGCTTGCCGCGCAGCAGTAGCAGGAGCTTCAACAACTGAACGCGCTGATTGTGCAGCAGGTTCTCCCACCAGTGGTTGACGACCAGTTCAGGCAGCAGCACGGTAATCTTGCGGTCCGGGTTCTGCTGCTCCATTTCGAGGATATAGTCCATCAAGGGCGAGATCACTAACCGGAAAGTGGAATGCAAGGTTATCAGTTCCGGTTCGGGCAAACCCTTCTCCCGTATGGGTTTCAGCACGTTTTCGTCCCACACGTTGCACAGCGACTCCTCGCCGTCGTCGCAGTCCACGTTCAGCACCTTGATCTCCGTGGATAGCAACACCGCAAACCGCATCGCCTTCTCGGTCATGCGGTCCCAGCGCGCCATGGGCAGCACTACCAACGGCGGCAGCAGGTTGGAGAGATTCAGCGGGCCGGAGCGCACCATCACCTTTACCCGGTCATAGTGCTGCTTTACTCCGACCATGATCAGGATGAGGCCGGGCACCAACAGCGCCACCACCCATGCGCCCGCTTCAAATTTGGTGACCAGCACGATGACTGTGGTGATCCCCGTGGCCACCGCTCCGATGCCGTTGATCGCCATCTTCCAGTAGCGGCCCTTGGTGCTCGCAGGTTCTTTCCGCCAGTGCTGCACCATTCCCGCCTGCGACAGCGTAAACGCGAGGAAGGCACCGATGGCATACAGCGAAATCAGCCGGTCGGTCACGCCGCCAAACATCACCAGGATCACGAACGTAAACCCAGTCAGCGCGTAGATGCCATGCGAGAACAGCAGCCGCCGGCCGCGGATCGTAAATACGTGCGGCAGGTAATCGTTCATCGCGATAGTCCGCGCCAGTCGCGGGAAGCCAGCGAACGCGGTATTCGCACTCAACGCCAGCGCCAGAAACACTGACCACATCGTGAGGTGGTAAAACCAGCCGTGCCCAAAGACCGCCATTACGATTAAGGCGATCAGGCTTTGGGCTCCCGGCCGATTAGGGTCCATCGCCATGATGTGATACTTGCTGGCCAGCCACGCCGTGCCATACAGCAGCACAATCAGCGTGCCGATAATCACCGTCAAGCTGCGTTGCGCGTTCTGCACCCGCGGCTCGCGGAACGCCATCACGCCATTCGAGACCGCCTCCACGCCCGTCATCGCAGCGCAGCCGTTGGAGAACGACTTCAGGAGCATCCAGATTCCCAGGCTCGCCACTGCGGGGGGCGCAGCTGGCAAGGGGACGATGGGCGTCGGATGCCCGCCCGTTGTGAATACATGAAACGCGCCGACAGCAACCGCGATCGCCAATGTGCCGACGAATAGGAAAGTCGGGATAATGAAGGCTGCGCCCGTTTCCTTGGCACCGCGCATATTCACCAATGCCAGCACCGCCAGGACGATGATGCAAAGCAGCAACGTATGCGGCTGTAGCCAGGGCTGGTCCGAAACGACAGCTTCAATGGCGACTGAGATGCCCACCGCCGCCGTCAGAATGTAGTCCACCATCAGCGCTGCGGCGGCGAGTAGCCCCGCCCCGACGCCCAAGTTCTCATTGGCCACGGTGTAAGAGCCGCCGCCGGTGGGGTAGGCAGCGATTGTCTGCCGATAGCTCAAAAAGACGATTACCAGCAAGATCAGAATCGCAGAGATAATCGGCAGCAGATACTTCACGCCGCCAATACCCAGCGGGATCAGCAGCACCAGAGCGGTCTCGGGGCCATATGCGGCCGACGTAAGAGCATCAAGTCCGAAAATGGGAATGCCGGCTGCTACTCCGATATGCTCGGCACGTTCCTCACTTGTGGCAAGGGGTCTTCCAAATAGCGAATCAGCAAAGGACATGGGGGCGTTTCCAGTAAATAACAAGAGTCGTCCAGACGCAAAACGATTTTCTGCGACTTACGGACTTTTTTGTCGTTCTCGCGGCCCCGCAAAGCAGCAATTTGGTTGAACTCGCTCAAAATACTGGCGAACAATCCACCGCGCCTCCATTTCGCATCTCAGCGTGAGGACACCCCATCCCGGTGCTTCGGGCAGAATTTCATGGAGAATTGACGAATGACGACGAAGAATGAGAAAAATGGCTCCGCCTCCATCACGCGCGAGCAGTTGGTAAAGCTGCTGAACGAGGACCTCTCGCGCGAATATCAGGCCATCATCGCTTACGTGAACTACTCGAACGTCCTCAAGGGCGCCGCATTTATGAACATCGCGGAGGAGTTGAAGAAACATGCCGCCGAAGAGCTCAAGCACGCCCTCATCATCGCGGACCAGGTCGACTACTTCAACGGCATGCCCTCCGTCACGCCCAAGCCTGTCAAGACATCCGAGAAGGCCGAGGACATGCTCCGCTTCGACCTCGATAACGAAAACGAGACCATCCGCCAATACCGTCGCCGCATCAAGCAATGCGAGGAACTTGGTGAATTCGCGACCGCCGAACACATTCGCGAAATCCTGCTCGACGAACAGGACCACCAGCACTCCCTGGCCACCGCGCTCGGTATAGACGTTCCCGAGGTCGGCATCGCTGACTAGCGCCAGTCGTCCCGCCGGGGCTGTTTTGGTCGGCGGAGCTCTCGTAATAGCAGGCGGCCTTGCCAACTAACCATGCCTGCTTGAAACCTTGACATCCCCACCTGCGTTTTCGTAGACAGGTAGTGCTTGTTCAACGAGGTTTCCGGATGCGACTGCGAACCATCTACCTGACCACGGCGCTGTGCCTGGGTGCCCCTGCTCTTCTGCTTGCTCAACCTCCCGCCGGCGGGCCGCCACCCGGAGGCCCAGGCAGAGGCGGCCGGCCTCAGCCCAAACCGCAGAACCTGAAGGTTCTGCCGGACAACGCCGACCTGCGCACCATCATGCGCGGCTTTGAACAGTCGCTCGGCGTGGAGTGCGAGTTCTGCCACGTTAAGGCAGCTCCCGGTACTCGCCCTGACCGCGCCTCCGACGCGAACCCCATGAAGGACACCGCCCGGTCTATGATCCGGATGACGGATGACCTCAATGAGAAATATCTGGCACAATTGCAGATTCCCAACCGGCAACCCAGCGACGCAGCGCCGCACGTCACCTGCGGTACCTGCCATCGCGGCGAAAAGCAGCCTCCGGCCTTCGTCCCGCCTCCGCGCAACGGCCCCGCCGGCATGACGCCAGGTGCAGGTGGACCGGCGCCAGCTCCTCACCCAGGGATCTGAAATCGGCCTTTTCTTTCCATGGCCGTCAATCTGGGCATGCGCATAGCGCGTGTCCAGGATGACGGCATGTGCCTCAAACCGCATACCCTCTTTAGGTTTGTGGGTTACTGTGTGAACCCTGTGAGAAATAGCTGGTCAGCCCGGCCGCCCAGCACTCGGTAGAGCGCGAATTGCCGCGTGTTCTGTGCCCGCAGCTCAAACAACAGGCTGGCCCGGTGGGAAGCGTCAGCATCCACGGCATCCACCAGCTTGAACCGCGGTGTGCGGTCAAGATGCGTCGCGTCCGTCACGCTCTTGAGAGCGATTTCCGGCTGGCCCTGCACGTTGTTCTGCGCCACAATCGTCACGAAGCGCTCGGCCGATCCCAGTCCGTCCGTATGCGCTGTGTAGACAAACGTCGCCGCCCCGCCATAGCTCAGCGTGTAACCGGTCAACTTCTCATCCAGCAGCGCCTCTGGCGATGGCGACGGAACTGGGGCCTTCTTCGCGGCCGCGCGATGCCCCGCAGCCGCCCCCGCCCGCTTGGCCGCCGTCGCAGTGACCGCTGGCGCAGCCTGCGCCGGCAGCACGCCGTTCGCCTTCTCATAGATCATCAACGCAGCGCGCGCGGCATCCTGCATCTTGGCAAGCACGGTGGCACGCTCCGTATCGTCGTCCCAGGCACGGGAGAAGTCATGCTGCGGCCTGTCCTCTGCGTCTGACACGGCGACCATCTGTTGGAGGTCCTTGTCCTCAGGTAACCCAGTCAGCTTCGGGAGGTCCTCGTCCCGCATCTCTGCGACGGGCTTGCCGCGGTGCAGCTCTGGCCGGTTCTTGTCCGTCAATGGCGAGCCCAAGGCCTGGACACGGTCGTTGTCCACGGATGCCGCCTGTGGCGAGGGCGCTGGGGCGGCAGCGGGCTTCCGCAGCTTGGGCCGATCAGGATCATCCGGAACGTCGTCCGCCGCGGTCTTGTCTCCGGTGTCGCGGTGCAGCTTCGGCCGGTCCGGGTCGTCAGCAGGCAGGGTTTCGGCCGCCGGCGCTGAACCCGGCAGTGGCGCCGCAGCCCCGCCCGAGCCGGGAGCCGCGGACCGCGCTGAGAAGTGCGGCTTGTCGTCGTTGAGGTCATCAAGCCCATTGATCTTCGCCAGCGTCGTCATCGGCTTAAGGTTGGATTTCTTCGCCGGCGGCGGCAGCGCGAACTTGCCGTAACCGAACCAGCCGTCGTCCCAGGTACTGTACGCGTTGGGGGTCGGCATCAGCTTGCGTGCGAAGGCGAGTTGCAGCGTGCCCTGCCCTATACCCGCCTTCTGCAATTCGTAAACATTGCCTGTATCGAGCGCGAAGGGAACGGGATCGGCCTTGTAAATATCGGCATCCTGGAACCTCCCGTCGATGAACAGGGAGACAGGGATCAATCGGCTGCCGGCCGGCTTGGCCAGGTCGCCCGTCCACTCATAGACACCGACCGCACGGACCACCTTCTGCGGCTTGTCAACCTTGTGCACCTGGCCTTGAAGCGGCGGCGCGAGACAAAAAAGGGCGGCAGCGCAAACCGCCATTGCGGCGGGTGCGCAAAAATCGGCGGCGCGGCTGGTTCGCATCGTTCGATACGGGATCATACCTGGAATTAGACGTGTCAAAGGTGCTTGCGGGCTTACTCTAGAGTAGCGTGCCGCGCTCCAGAGTACGCCGCAAGGGCCAGCGTGCTCTACCATCAGGCTGGTGAGTGAGAGTTCGGGCAGTGCGGGCAGCACAAAGGAGCAGCGAACGCTGGAAGGCGGCGCAACGGGAAATGCTCGTCCGCTGCTGCGCGCCGAAAACCTGGCGATTGCCTTCGCAGGGCACGAGGCCGTGCGCGGGATCTCCTTCGAAATTGCGCCCGGAGGCGCTCTGGGCCTGGTTGGCGAGTCAGGCTCCGGGAAGTCAGTCACATCGCTGGCCCTGTTACGGCTGCTTCCGCCGGATGCGCGTGTCAGTGGCAGGATTTTGTTCACGCGAAATGCGGCCGGATTGGATGGACCGGAGGCGCTTGATTTGCTGGCTCTCAAAGAGAGCGAGATGCGGGCGCGGCGCGGGCGCGAGATCGCGATGATCTTCCAGGAGCCCATGACCGCGCTCAATCCCGTAATGCGGGTCGGTCAGCAGATCGCCGAGGCCGTGCGGTCCCACCATTCCGAACTCAGCCGTGCCGCCGTGCGCGACCGAGTGCTCGATGCCATGCGCGAGGTCGCGCTGCCGGACCCCGAGCGGCGCTTAAAGGACTATCCGCACCAGTTCTCCGGCGGACAACGGCAGCGCATCATGATCGCCATGGCGCTGGTGAACCGCCCGCGACTGCTGATTGCCGACGAACCCACGACTGCCCTGGATGTAACGGTACAGGCGCAGGTGCTGGAATTGCTGCGCCGGCTGCGCACGACGCACGGACTTTCCATGCTCTTCATCTCGCACGATCTGGCGGTGGTCGCGCAGGCTTGCGACCGCCCCGGCGACCGCATCGCCGTCATGCGCCATGGCGAGATCGTGGAATATGCGCCCGCACGCCAGCTGTTCGCAAGCCCGCAGCACGAATACACGCGAAAGCTCCTCGCTTCCGCTCCGACCATGCAAACCGACCGGAGCCGGCCCCTCGCAGCCCTGGCTTAGTTCCTGCGGTGTCTTGCAAAAGGGTTGCGAATGGTGAGCTTGCCTATGCGCTGACCCTCTTGCATATCCTCGGAAAAGACGACATCACAGCCGGCTTCGATCGCAGCAGCAACGATCAGAGCATCGTAGATGTGATAGCCATAGCGAGCAGCAACTTCCAGGGCTGTGTCATGCAGCTCGACAGTAAGTGGCATGACCGGCTTGGACAAAGCGCGGAAGGCGCCCAGCGCCTCGGCTATTTTTCCCCATGACATATTCAGCTTGCGGCTGGCCGTCGCGGCAAATTCGTTGAGCACCTGAACGCTAATGATGCCGCCCCGCGAGAGCAGTTCTTCCGCGATCTCGGCCCGGGAATCGTTCTGCGAAACCGCGTAGATAAGAATGTTCGTGTCGAAGAAGGGCTTCCTCGGACTATCGCTCATTGGCCTCTGTCCGGCTGAACTTAAAGCCGGCGGGAAGCGGGCGGCGAAGACGCCGCAATCGTTCCAGAGCGCGCTGTTTGCTGTCATCACGCTCGATCACGAACTCGCGGTCGCCTGCGATGCGCACTTCAATCTCGTCACCGTCTTTCAGGTCAAGTGCCTTGACAACGGTGGTGGGAATGCGCACGGCAAGACTGTTTCCCCACTTTGATACCTGCATGGCAGCCCTCCTTGGATATACGTTACTATTGTATATCATTCTACGCAAATACTGCTTCGACCGCGTGACGGTCGGCTCGGCTAGACTTAGGGATTCCTGCGTCTTAGCTGAAGTAACCTAATCCGGCCCTATGCGTGCTCTCGTCCTCTCCGACATCCATGCCAATCTCGAGGCTCTGGAAGCAGTTCTGCAAGCGGCGGAAGGCGCATGGGACGTGCTGTGGAACTTGGGGGACATCGTAGGTTACGGCGCTAGCCCGAACGAAGTGCTGGATGTAATCCGGCCGCTCGGCGGTATAACCGTACGCGGCAACCATGACCGTGTGTGTTCGGGAATCAGTTCGGCAGCCAACTTCAATCCCACCGCGCGGCTGTCCGCCGGATGGACGCTGGATCAACTCACCGATGACAATCTGGGATGGCTGCGCGCTCTGCCCCAGGGGCCGATCGATCCTGAGCCTGCAGGGAGCAGCAGCGGCGAGATGTGCGTAACGCTGGCACACGGGTCGCCCTTGAATGAGGACCAGTACATCCTCAACATGCGTGATGCCTGGGCGCCGCTGCAGCAGACGACAACTGCCGTCACGTTTGTGGGCCACACGCACGTGCAGGGCGGCTTCTGGCAGCGCGAACATGAGTGGCACGAGCTGCGGCCGCGCTACGTAGAGCGGCGCGGCCACGCCATCTGGACGTTCAAGGTTCTCCCCGGGACGAGACAGCTCCTCAATCCCGGATCCGTAGGACAGCCGCGCGATTACGACTGTCGCGCGGCGTTCGCCATCTACGACAGGGACGCCCGCACCATTACCTACCATCGCGTGCCGTATGACGTCGCGAAAGCGCAGGGGCGAATCCTGATGGCGCGCCTGCCGGAGCGGTTAGCGGCCCGGCTGCGCGAAGGACGCTAACAAAATCTCACGATGCGTAGGTGCATCGCTCGCAACTGTCGCCGACAGCCTTACGGATGCGTGCGGTGATGGGGAGGCGCGACTGCTGCCGGCGTGGTTCGGCTCCATATCTGCATCTGCCCCCAGGCGCGAGACACGGTAAGATCGACCAATACGGGTGGTGAAGGTTCCGCGGCTTCTGCCGGGCCGGTGTGTTCCCGCGGTGCTGCGGATTCCGGCGTGGCTTCCTGAGGCGCCGCATCTTGCGGCACAAGTGTCTTCCTCAACCCATCGCCAAACTGTGGCACGGCATCCCCCAATGCGAAGAGCTCGCGGAGCAGCGCGGGCCCCGCAAGGTGCAGCGAATAACCCGAGTCATCCACATGGCCGGTGAGCGTAGCGGGCCGCGCGCCGCCGAGCGGCAGGGAGACAGGCTGCAGGTCAAAGCTATCGGGCACGAGCGCCGATGACGAGTTCTGCCCCGCAGCGAACCGCCGCGAGCTCGCAGGAGAACCGGCCGGCGCCGTGGAGCGCAAGATCACATCGTCCAACTGCGCGTCGTCGGTTCCGAGCCCTGGGAGATTGAGCCGTTCACCCGAGAGCTTCAGTTCGCCGGTCCAATATGGCGATGGCGGAGAATTCGCAGCGGATTGATTGCGGGATACACGGCCGGCAGACTCTTCGGACTGCGCATGGCTTCCCCATTCCAGCGCGCCTGTGAGCATACCTTTGCCGGTGAACGCAGTCGGCGGATGGGGCGTTGCGACGCCCAGCCAATCGATGAGCGCCCGCGACGGTAGCGCCGGTACATCGAGTCGGACAAAGGAAAGTCTCAGTTGACGAACGTCCGGCACCGAGGCTGCCAGCGCGAGTTCGGCAGGCGACGAGGAGCTGGCGGCCGGCAGACGGCATTCAATCGACGTGAATGCGTGGAAGCTGTTCTCCGCCGTGGCGCGGCAACCAACGGAAAGCGAGAGCGGATGCGGCGGGATAAAGTCGGCGCGCCTGGCGTTATCCACGCTGAGCGATGCGGTGATGCGGTTGCTGCCGATCGTGCCGATAATCGCGGCGCTCGCCGCCAGATCGCCACGCAGACCCGCATCCCGCCCCAGCAGAAGGCTGGTCAATCCGCCGAGTTGCGCGTCCTGCCAGCTCGCATGCAGGTCAATGGGCATCGCGGCCAGCGAAGCATGGTCGGCGTCGCTGCCCAGCGTGCCTTCTACGCGCAGCGTACCGCTCGCACCGGGAGTGATATCGGTGCGGATGGGTTGCGCCTCGAGGCGGAGATGCCACTGGTGTTCGGCAGGCTGCCAGAGCGCGAAGTCGGCGTGGATAAGCGAGACTGGGGTCTTCTCCTCGTCAAGCTTCAGATTTACACGCGCGCCGGTAGCCTCGATATACGGGAAGCGCGGGGCAGGTCCGGCGTGAGGCTGCGCCGTGGGCGCTGCAGGAATGCGCGACGCCTGCAGCACCAGCCCTTGCAGGTTCCAGCGGCCGTTCGCAGCGTGTACCAGGTTGACGCTGGGGTCGGTAAAGGAGATTGAGGAAAACTCAATCCGCCGCCGCCACAGCGAGCTGAGACGAAGGTTGATGCGCACCTCGTCGGCACGGAGGAGCGGCTCATACCCGAAAGTTGGATTCTCTTCGATGACGAAGTTCTCCAGTGTGAATCCAGGTATGGGCAGCAGGTTCAGGGATAGGCGGTCGAAGTGCACCGGCCGTCCGAGCGCCGCGGCGATCTCCGCATCAACGCGATGCTGAAGCCGCCCGACATTGATGAGCGGCGGCACGAATGCCAGCAGCAGAACGACAAGCAGTGCGACTAAAAGGAACACGAACCGTCGCCGCGTGCGGCCCGGGCGGCCCGCACTGTCAATGGCGGACTCCTCGTCGTGGATGTCGATCTTCATGGAATGGAGCGGCGGACGGACAATTCTAACGTAGCTGTGTGTCTCCTAGGCCCAATCACCCGCCCGCATCAGTGGTTCGCTCGTTCCATCCACCGTGATGCCATCAACGTTCATCTCTGCCGTGCCAATCATCCAGTCCACGTGGATGATGCTGGAGTTCGCACCTAGCGCGGTCAGTTCATCCTCGCTCATCTTCTCGCCGCCGATCAGACAGGTGGAGTAGGCCTGACCAAGCGCGATGTGGCTGGCAGCGTTCTCATCAAACAGCGTGCTCCAAAACAGCATGCCGGAACTGGCGATGGGAGACGATGCGGGCACCAGCGCGACTTCGCCGAGGCGGCGCGCACCTTCATCCGTAGAGATGAGCCGATTGAGAACATCTTCGCCGGCCGTCGCAGTTGCTTCCACGATCTTGCCGCGCTCAAAGCGGCAGCGGATGTTTTCGATCAGCGTGCCCTGATGCGAGAGCGGCTTCGACGCGCGCACCACGCCGTCGATGCGGTCCTTGTGCGGCGTGGTGAAGCACTCTTCTGTTGGGATGTTTGGCTGACAGTAAATGCCGTTGCCGGCCGTCGTGCCGCCGCCCGCCCACAGATGCTTGTCCGCCAAACCCACGCGCAGATCGGTTTCACCGTCGCGCGACTTGAAGTGGATCGCCGAGTAACGCTTTGCATTTAGCATATCGACTCGCTGCTTCAACCGCTCACCGTGCGCGCGCCAATCGGCGACAGGATCATCTCCGGTAATGCGCGAGGTGGCAAAGATCGCCTCCCACAGCTTCGCCATCGCTTGTTCCGCGGGCTCGCCGGGAAAGACGAGCTTTGCCCAGTCCGGTGTAGCGGCAGCGACGATGGTCCAGTTGATCTCGTGCCGCGTGATCATCTCCATCGCGGGCTTGGCCGCTTTCGACGCGGCGATGTTCGCGCGCGAAACCTTTGCGGGGTCCTGACCGGAGAGCAGCGCAGGATTCGCGCCGGCGATCGCCATGCGTGCCGCGCCATCTTTGAACGCTCGCGCGATGCCGTCCTGCAGCCACGCAGTTGCGTAATCGAAGCTGGCGTCGGGACCATTCGCGAAGCGCGAAAGGATGAGCGCGTCGTCGGCGAACAGCGTCGTCACCAGCTTCGCGCCCGCGCGATAGGCGTGGTCCGTGATCTTGCGCACTAGAGGCAACGCATCGGTAGGCGCCGTCAGGATGAGCTCCTGGCCTTCCCGGAAGCCGCCAAGGCCGACATGCACGGCAACTTCAGCCAGGCGGTCGAGCTTTTTATCAAACGAGAGAGAGGCAAAGGACGGCGCGGAGACAGCAGCAGAACTCATATTCCAAGGCTAAGCGGCCACGCGGATGCGTGCAAGTTAGCTGCCAAGCGCCTTCATCCACACATCGCGAAAGTCGTAGCAGCCGGTCTTTCCAGCAAGCCATTCCGCCGCGCGAACCGCCCCTTCTGCGAAGCCGCGGCGCGAGAAAGCGTCATGGGTGAGCACAATCTTATCGGCATCGCTGACCGCTTCTAGCACGTGGGTTCCTTTGGCATCGCCTTCGCGCCTTGATTCGATCGGCACAGGAATCTTTGCGCCCGCGCCGCGCTCCACCATCTCCGCGACAGAAATTGCCGTGCCTGACGGCGCGTCCTTCTTGCTGAGATGATGTGTTTCGACAATCGAGAACTTATAGCCGGCACTGGCCAGCGTTGCGCCCATCTGTTCGGCAAGACGCAGCATCACCTGCACGCCGATGGAGAAGTTGGTGCCGTACAACAACCCTGCCTGCTTCCGCTCGGCGAGGCCGCGCATATCGGCGAGCGACGAGTACCAGCCCGTGGTGCCGACCACCATCTTGGCGCCGGTGGCGAGACACGCGCGCATGTTCTGCACGACAGCCTCCGGCGTGGTGAAGTCGATGATCACATCGAAGCCCGCAACAAACGGCGGCGTCAGCGCGCCGGCACTCTGGTTCTCCAACTCATCGAGCACATGCACACTATGGCCGCGTTCGGCGGCGACGTCGGCGACAAGCTTGCCGGTTTTCCCCTGCCCTAGCACCAGGATTCGCATATCACGAGTCTAGAGCATCGCGGTCTACTGGACTCAGCGTGCGCGTCTCCGGTAGGTTGCCATGGATGGCGCAAAAGACTCCATTGCGTTGGCCGCCGGCCCCTCGAACCGTGACTGCCGCATTCCTGACGCTGTCTTTTGCCCTGTCAGTGTCAACCCTCGCGGTCCGCAATCTTTACGACGATGAGATCAGCACGCTGGCAGTCGTCATCAGTTCCCCAACTTCTATCCTTCACTATGCTGCGACAGTCGACATCCACCCACCTGGAATGTATCTGCTGGCGCATGCAGCCTGGCTGGTGATTCCCTCGTATCGCTGGATGAATCTGCTTCCCTGCCTGGTGTTGTACGCGGGGCTTGCGGTCTTTCTTTTTGCAATCACGCCTCTCTTTCGCGAACGGCGGCCGCTGCTGGTTCTTCTTTTTATCGCGACACTGCATCCCGAGCTGTTGCTGTGGTCGAATACGTTCCGTTGGTACAGCTGGTGGACCGGTCTCGCGCTCATCACGCTTGCTGTCGTCCTTCAACCGCAAATCGAAATGCCCTCGTTGGGGTGGGCGCGCAGCCTCGCGATTGGAATCCTGCTTGCGGCGTTGTTCTATTTGAACTACATTACGCTGCTCTTCATCCTGGCTCTGGCCACGGCTATGCTGCTGCGTTACAGATTCGTGGCCCGCAGTGAGCTGCTGCGACACGCTGCAGCCGTAGTCGCAGTATTCGGACTGCTCATCGCCTCACAGCTTCACACCATGGTTGTGGCCCAGTTGCACTACGCTTCTGCCGAGCGTGTGCGCATTCTCGCTTCGGCAGTGCGCCTGAGTGAAGGATTGATTGCGTCTGAGGCCTATCTGCCGTGGCACCCGCTCGCCATCCTTGTATGGTTGTTTTTTCTGGCCCTCGGCGCCTACGGCATGGTCCAATTTGCGCACCGCACTGAATCACAATACCGGCCACCGGTGGAGTGCAGTCCGGCGCTGCGATCGATTACAGTTTTGGGCGTGGCCCTGTTCGTGATGGTCGTGCTTGCCGGGCTGGGAAACAAGCCGCGCAGTGCGATCGTTCTCCTGCCGGTGCTTGCGCCAGTGGCGGCGATTGCGTCTTCTCGCCTTCGTATCCGAGCGCAGAACGCGCTTCTGCTCTTCCTTGCACTGTGGAGCGGCGTTGGCATCGCGCATATACTGGGCCGCTACGGGCTGGCTAAAGCCACCATGGACGACCGCCCCGAACAGGTTGTGCGCTTTCTACAGCACGACAGGGGCAGTGGATGCGCCATCGTCGCCACCTATGACATGGGCCTGGCATTTGCGTTGCGCGAAGCGCACCTGCCGAACGTCGAGGAGCTGTCAGCAGCTGACGGTTTGGCTTCTCAGTCGGCGGCCCTGCCGCAGACAGCCACTTGCACCTCCGCAAGGCTCTATCTGGTCCGCTCTTATCTGGGAACCGGTAACCAATGGACACCGCCGGTCAACACCGAGGAAGAAGATGCCGCACAGGCGATTGAAGGCGCGCCGCAGATCCACCGCTTCAGCCTGGATCCTGACGCATCACGCAAGCGATCCCTGGCGCGCCTGCCGCTATTGGGCCGCGAGCTTGGCGACGCAGCAAGCTTGCCCGACTACCGCTTCGTCGTAACCTCAGGTGCAATCAATCCAAAGCTGCTCTCCGTGATTGAGACACGGCTGCCGGACTTCGTCAGGCTGCGCTGATGGCGCGGGAGTCTCAATCGAAGATTGCTGCGTCCGGCGCGGAGAAGAACTCCTTGTGCAGAGCGCGCACAGCCTCCTCGACATCGGATTCCTCGATCATGAAGCTCATGTTGATCTCGCTGGCGCCTTGCGAGATCATCCGCACGTTCACGTGACGAATCGCCGAGAAGACGCGGCCAGAGATGCCCGCCTGTCCTCGGATGTCCTCGCCCACCATGCAGATGAGTGCCTTCGAACCTTCGAGCTTCACATCGGCAATCTGCTCCAGTTCCGCGCAGATCTCGGGCAGCCGCTCATTGGTGTCCACCGTAACGGAGATCGAAACTTCACTGGTCGAGACCATATCGATGATGCAGCGGTACTTGTCGAAGATGTCGAAGACGCGCTTCAGGTAGCCATGCGTCATCAGCATGCGGTTCGCGACGATGTCGATGATGGTGAGCCGCCTTTTGACCGCGATGCTCTTGAACGGGCTGGCACAAGGAGGCGCGACCGCAGTGATCTTCGTGCCTTCGTTGGCGGCGTTGCGTGAGTTGAGCACCCACACCGGGATCGACTTCTGCACCGCCGGCAGAATGGTCGCCGGATGCAGCACCTTGGCGCCGAAGTAGGCCAGCTCGGCGGCTTCCTCAAAGCTGATGGTCTTCACGCGCAGCGCGTTGGGGCAGATGCGGGGATCTGTCGTCATGATGCCGTCGACGTCAGTCCAGATCTCGATGGCGCCGGCGTGCATACCGCCGCCGATGAGCGCCGCGGTAAAGTCGCTGCCGCCGCGGCCGAGGGTCGTTGTGATTCCTTCGGCGTTGGAGCCGATAAAGCCACCCATCACCGGCGTCTTGCCGGCTTCGATCAGAGGCAACACTTCGGCGGCGAGCGCGCGCTCGATTGCCGCCTCCTGCGGGACAGCCCTGCCGTAGTTCGAGTCCGTAATGATGCAGCGTCGTGCATCCACATGCGCGCCGCTGAGCCCTTCCTGCGCAAATGCGGCCGCCACGATGCGCGATGAGAGACGCTCGCCATAGCTCACGACCTTGTCGCTGGTGCGCGGCGTCAACTCGCCGACCGCCGCGATGCCGCGCAGCAGATTGTCGAGCGAATCGAAGCGGCGCTGGATGGACTGCTCGACCTCAATGAAAAGTTCCCCGCAAAGCAGATTGTTCGCTGTCTCGATGTGCCGATGGCGCAGCCGGGACGCGATAGCCAGGGCATCGGCCTTCTCTCCCCGTCCCGCGGCTGCAGCAGCGGCAAGCAACTGGTCCGTCACCTTCGCCATCGCCGAAACGACCACGACCGGCTGCAAACCACGCTCGCGGCGCCCACGCACGATGGCGGCGGTGCGGCGCATGGCCGCGGCATCTTCTACAGACGTGCCGCCGAACTTCATCACAACCAGCTGCGGACGAACCGTGCTCGAACCGCTTTGGCTCACGCGAGCACCGCCACGGGTTTCTGAGCCGCCTTTGGCGAGACACTCTTTCCCCCCGCGAGCTTGCCGAGACGCGCCAGCACTTCGGCATTCAGCACCGCAGCCCCCGCAGCGCCGCGGATCGTGTTGTGCGAGAGCAGAACAAACTTCCAGTCCAGCAGGCTGCACTCGCGCAGACGGCCAACCGTAGTGGCCATGCCATTGCCCCGCATTCGATCGAGGCGCGGCTGCGGGCGGTCGACGCTCGCGTCAAACTCAACCGGCTGATCGGGCGCGCTGAACAGGCCATGGCCGCGCAGCGGAGCAAAGTCATGCCATGCGGCAAGCACATCCTCGCGCGACGCTTTCGTACGCAACTTAATCGACACGCACTCCGTGTGGCCATCCTCCACGGCGACCCGATTGCAGTGCGCGCTGACCTTGGCGTCCAGCATTTCTATCTTCGACCCCGCATAGCGGCCGAGCAGCTTGCCAACCTCCTCCTGCAGCTTCTCTTCCTCGTTCTTGATAAACGGGACAACGTTGCCGAGGATGTCGAGCGACGCGACACCGGGATACCCCGCGCCGCTGACTGCCTGCATGGTCGAGACGAACAGGCTCTCGATGCCGAAGCGCTCTTCAAGCGGCTTCAGGGCCAGAACGAGGCCAATCGCACAGCAGTTCGGATTGGTAACGATATAGCCGCCTGAATCCTTGCGCCAGCTCTGGCGCTCCAGCAACTCCAGGTGGTCGCCGTTGACCTCAGGCACGACCAGCGGCACATCGGGCGTCATGCGGAAGGCGCTGGAGTTAGAAACCACAGCGCAGCCTGCGGCGGCGAACTTCGGCTCCAGCTCGCGCGCAATGTCGGAGTCGAGCGCGGCGAAAATGATCTTAGGGAGCTCGCCCTCAGGTGTCTGATCGGGCGTATTGCCCATCACGCTCATAGCGGCGATGCGTGCTGGAAGCGGTGTGTCCAATTTCCAGCGGCAGGCCTCGCCATAGGTTTTGCCCGCACTGCGGTCGCTGGCTGCGAGCCAGGAGATCTCGAACCAGGGGTGCTTTTCCAGCAACTGAATGAAGCGCTGACCGACCATGCCGGTCGCGCCAAGAATGCCAACTTTACGCCGTTCCATATCTTCCTAGGATACCGCGATGGGGACGCTCAACTCTAGCGTTATGGCAGCAGGCTGCCGGGCTTGCAGTTCTCGCGGTCGATGGCGCCGCCGAGCTGTCTCATATGGAACATGTATGTGCAACTGATGTGCGAATTGCCAGCACCGACGTGCGGATAGACATAGATCGTGCGGTCCTCCGGGCTGTAGATCGAGAGCGAAGACTGCTCACCGCCGGACAGGAACTGGAAAGCAAGGTTCCCGCCGGAATCCTCGCCTCGCGCTGCATGGACCGGTGTTCCCGCCCCATGGCACCACCAGCCCACGGCGGCCGCAGCCGCCACCAGGACTGCATCGCGAAATAGCTCTCGCACACGCATCGTCGTTTCCCTCCAAGGAACGCGGCCATTTTACGGCTTGGAGAGAAGGACGGGTGCTCAGGGCATTTGTGATCCACTGGCGCGTTGTCGAGCTGACTACCCGATCGCGCGCTGGCGCTCAAGGCGCTTGCGCGTTTGATAGCGGCCGCCGCTGGCCCAGACAACCAGTGCAGCGATAAGGTGCACGACGAACCAGAAGCTGATGCCCTGATCCATATAGATCAGATAGAGGACCAGCAGCCGCGGGACGAGGACCGCGATGACCACCGGGAGCCATCCATGGATGTGGAATGGCAGCGCCTGGCCATCCAGCCAATAGACCAGCAGCGCGAGGCGGGGCAGAAACAACGAAAAAACCAGGAACCACAGTGGCAACGTGTGAATAGTCCACCAGAACTGGACGTCCATCGCGAGTCACCTCGAAAGCGGGCAGTAACGATAACTTGAACACCAAACCGCACGGATGTATGCGGTATCGGCCTCTATTTCTGAGCGCGTTCACGACATGCTACGGCGGAATGCGCTGGCCCCTGCTACATCCTTCGGGTTAGAAGCGGGGCTGCATTCCTACAACCCTACGCGGAACAGCTCCGCAAAACATTGCACGGCACCCGAAGCGGCACGTCTCCAGGTCAACGCAGGTTTCGGCGGCCCTCGCGGCTGGTCAGAAGCTGTTCCAGCTCCGCCTTGAACTCGCGGACGTCTTTGAAGTCCCGATAGACACTGGCGAAGCGGATGTAGGCGACGGTGTCGATGTCCTTCAGGCGCGTCATGATGAGCTCGCCAAGCTCGCTGGTGGTGCGCTCGCGGTCGGGCGAGTCGACGACGAAGGCTTCAGTCTCATCGACGATCTTCTCGAGCGCGGCTCCGGAGACGGGGCGCTTCTGGCAGGCGTGCAGCAGGCCGCCGAGCACCTTCTGGCGGTCGAACTTCTCGCGGCGGCCGTCCTTCTTGACGACCATGTAGGGGATTTCGTCGATGCGCTCATAGGTAGTGAAGCGCTTGTTGCAGCGCTCGCACTCGCGGCGGCGGCGAATGGCGTCGGCTTCCTTGCTTTCGCGCGAATCGACGACGCGGTCCTGCGCGAAGCCGCAGTAGGGGCACTTCATGACGGCTTCTCGAGTTTGAGCGTGGCGGTGATGATTGATTCTATCGTTTGCACAAGTTCTCAGTTCTCAGTTGACAGTTCTCAGAAGATCCAGCCGCCGCCGAGGACTTCGTCAGCCTGGTAGAAGACGGCGGACTGGCCGGGTGTGATGGCGCGCTGCGGCTCGTCGAAGACGGCGTGGACTTCGTTTGCCTCGACACCAGTCTGAGAAGCTGTGGCTCGATCCCACTCATCCGGCGATGAGACCGCCGGATGAATGGGGCACCCGTTCGACTCGGCCGTTCCGGCCTCGCTCAGGGCAGGCTCCTTGGTGGCGGTCCGAACGCCGCGGAGCGTGGCCCAGGCTGGTTCGTGGCGGTGGCGAATCTTGATCTGTGCGCGGACCTCTTCGCCGGGTGCGAGCGAGGCGATGGAGATCCAGTTGAGGCGGTTGGCGCGGAGATCGCGCGAGTAGAGTTCTTCGTCCGCGCCGACGGTAACGCGGTGGGAGTCCGGATGGATCGCGAGGACATAACGCGGCGCGGTGTTCCCTGCCGCGGCGCTGTTGTCGCTTCCATGCTGGCGGCCCGCTGCGAGATTGCCCAACCCCTTGCGCTGGCCGACGGTGAAGGCGTGGATGCCTTCATGCTTGCCGACGACCTCGCCGGTGGTGGTAACGAGTTCGCCGGAGGAGTCAGGCAGTTCTTCGTTCTGGTCGTCGAGGTAGGCGCGGAGGAAGACGGAGTAGTCGCCGCCGGGGATGAAGCAGATTTCCTGGGAGTCGGGCTTCTGCGCGAGCGCGAGGCCCGCATCGGCAGCCATGTTGCGCACAGCAGGCTTCTCCATCTCGCCGAGCGGGAAGAGCGTGCGCGAGAGCTGGTCTTGAGTCAGCCCAAACAGAAAATACGTCTGGTCTTTGCTGCGGTCCGCGGGGCGGGAAAGAATCCAGCGGTCGCGCGCGGGGTCGTAGTGGTTGCGGGCGTAGTGGCCGGTGGCGATACGTTCGGCGCCGATCTGGCGAGCGGTGAGCAGCAGCGCGTCGAACTTGAGGTGGTTGTTGCAGAGGGTGCAGGGGATAGGGGTGCGGCCGGCGAGGTACTCGCTGACGAAGGGGCGGACGACCTCGGCCTCAAAGCGGGCTTCCTGATTGACGAGGTAGTAGGGGATGCCGAGGTGCTCGGCGACGGCGCGCGCGTCGTAGACATCGTCGAGCGAGCAGCAGCGTCCCCGGACGTTCTCCGGCATGCCTTCATGGCCGGCGAGACGGCGCTGGTTCCAGAGCTGGAGCGTGAGGCCGACGACGGAATGGCCCTGGGCGCGCAGCAGCGCGGCGACGGCGGAGGAGTCGACGCCGCCGGACATGGCGACGGCGATGGTGTCGGGTTGGAGATTCGTGGACATTCGGAAGAATTTTTTGGGGTATTTTGGCGCGTAAAATTTCTGTTTTCAATTAGTTGCGAGGAGGAGCGTCTCGCAAAATATTGATATGAAATGATTTACGCACAAAATTCCTCGAATCAAGCATTTGCAATGGGCAAAGAGAACAAGGCCCGCGTTAACGGGCCTCGTCCAAACCTGCTTCTTTCAAGGATAGCAGATCGATGTATACTGCGACGCCAACTTTCACCCCCTAAATCTTACGTTTTATGAGTCACATACGATTTTGGCCTTGACATGATTTCGGACGGCGGCCCGGACAACTCAGGGTCGAAGAGGCTCGCTGCCATGATGCAGATAAAAAATGCGGTAAGGTTTGCCATTCGAGTCAATTGCAGGCCCCTGGGCCATTGCGGTTGCTATAAGTTCCCGCGACTCGCTAGCATCGCGTTACCTATGAAATCTGCTCCTACCGGGCCGGCAAAGCTCGCCAAGCTGTTCGGGTTGTTCTTTGCGATCTGCCTCGGCCTGGGTTATCCGAGCCTTAACCGGGTGGACTGGCGTACGGCGGGGGGCTTGACGGACGTGAGGTGCTACGCCGGCATGGTTGCCGGGCACACGACGGAGTGCGAGTCCCATATGAGGTTTCGCGTGCTGACGCCGTTGATCGCGCGCCCCGTCTATTCCGCGGCAAAGGGCCACATCGGCACGTGGGACCCTGCGATGCTGGGCCTGCTGGTCGCCAACTCCCTTTTTGTGGCGGGCACCGCAACGCTGCTGATGATGGCGACAGAGGTGGTTACCCGGGAGGCGGCGACAGCGATGGGAGCAGGTTTGCTCTACCTGCTGAACTTTGCGATCCCGAATCTGCGACTGGCGGGATTTCTTGACGCGTCCCAGGATTTCTTCCTGATGGCGGCCGCCTGGTGCCTGCTACAGCGCCGCTGGTGGATGATATCGATCGTGGCCGTGTTCGGCGCGCTGGGCAAAGAGAGTTGTGTGCCTCTGCTGATGGCCTTCAGCGGAGTATGGTGGCTCTGCGAAAGAAAATCGCTGGAGCGCGGGGCACGCGCGGCGCTATGGATAGCCGCCGCATGGGTGCTGGCATTGGTGACGTTGAGTGCGGTGCAATGGCGGATTGGGCACATTGCCCAGTCGCCCTTGTCTTTCGGGCTGAGCCTGCGCGGGGATGATCCGCGGATGGCGCACTTTCTGCGCTCGCTGCTGGACCGCAATCTCTGGTACATCTTCTTCTGGCTGCTTCCGCTGGGATTGCTGCGCGTGGGAAGGTTCCCTTTGGCCTGGCGTGCGGCAGCAGTTGCGGCGGCAGCGACGGCCTTCGCGATGGACGCTTACTATGGCGGCGCTCCGGGTACGATTGGCCGGGCGCTCTTCAGCGCAATCGGGCCACTGCTCACGGCGGCGGTTGCAATGCTGATCTTCCCGGGCAAAGAACCGGTGCGGGCGGGGAATGAGGATGTTGTGGCGCGTCTTTGAGGGGGGTTCCGGCCCGCGACGGGCTTCGCCAGGGCCCCTTCCGTGCCGGAGGTAACGTCATCGCCGATTCTCGGTGTGACTCAAAATCCAATTGGGGAGCTCGGTACATCGCGGGCGAACCGTTGGCGCATCGTTAATGGAAAGGGGGACTTGCAAGCCTGGCCTCACCACGGAGGATTGCAATGTCAATTGCTTCCGACTATTCGCGCCGCGTCCGGCTGCTGAACAAACTTTTCCTTGGTTATTCCGGCCCTCCCTTCGCCATTCGCTTTCCCTTGTGGACGTGGCACTCCGCCGCATCGAGACAGCCGGTTTTCTCGTTGGTGCTTCGCCGTATGGATGCCCTGGATGGCCTATTGCAACCCTCCGAGGCGACTCTGGGCGAGGCGTTTATCTCCGGCGATCTGGATGTGGAAGGAGATATCTTCTCAACATTCGATGCTGTGGAGTGGCTGCTGAGCCGGCACAGCGCACTGGGCAGCCGGATCGCGGCTGAATTCTATTCCAGGTGTTTTGGGTTTCTGAATCTGCTGACGGGCGGACGCAAGCATTCGCGCCGGCGGGACGCTGCTTCCATCTCTCATCACTACGATCTTCCGGTCGAGTTCTTCGAGACATGGCTGGGGCCGACGCTGCTTTATTCCGCCGGTTATTTTCGTAACGCGGCGAACGGCCTGGACACCGCGCAGACGGACAAGCTCGACCTCATCTGCCGCAAGCTCGATCTTCATCCCGGCGAACGCTTTATGGACATCGGCTGCGGGTGGGGCGGCCTGGCAATCTATGCTGCGTCGCGATATGGAGCGCAGACGCGCGGCATTACCATCAGCAAAGCGCAGGCGCGTGCAGCCGCGCGGCGCATTGCAGAAACGCACCTGGACGATCTGTGCTTTGTGGAATATCGCGATTACCGCGACGCACCCGGCCTTCCCTGGCGATTCGACAAGCTCGCCAGCATCGGCATGTTCGAGCATGTCGGGATCAAGAAGCTGCCGGAATACTTCCGGATAGCGCTGGACCTTCTGGAGGCGGGGGGAGCGTTCCTGATCTCGGGAATTGTTCGTTCGGCCAGCTCGCCGAGCCGCAAGGAGTCGTTCATCGATCAATATGTCTTTCCCGACGGGGAGCTGCCGACGCTGAGCGAGGAGCTGCATGCGGCGGAAGAGGCGGGCTTCGAGGTGCGCGATGTGGAGTCGTTGCGCGAGCACTATGCGCAGACACTGCGGCTGTGGGTCCGGAACCTTCAGCAACACGCGGCGGAGCTGAGGCAGGTTGTGTCGGAGCGGACGCTGCGGATCTGGCTGCTCTATATGGCAGGCTCGGCGGCGGCGTTCGAGCGCGGCGACATATCGGTGTGCCAGATCCTGCTACAGAAGCCACGGCATGGACACACAATGGAGCCGCATACGCGTGAAAACTGGTATGCCGATCAACGTGCGGCGGGAATTCATCTGGCGGCGTGATGGGTAACCCATTGTTTCGCGATGAATCTGCGAAAGATGTGCCACCCGGTGTTGATACGACCCGCGGCTGAAGCCGCGTTGATCTCCGCATCTCTACCGCGGGCTGAAGGCCGCTGCTACTCCCGTTCCCGCTCATCGCGCGAGGATGTGCGATGAATGGGCCACCCGGCTACTGTGGCTTCTTCTCGGATTCGGCGAGGAGTTCGACGAGGTAGTTTTTCCAGACTGCGGCGAGGGTGTGGGTGCCGTGGCCGCGCGTGGCGTCGGAGATGGGGATGAGGACGAATTTGGCGTGCGGGATTTTAGGCGCGAGCTTTTCGGCGATGCCGAGCTCGGGTGGGTTGATGAAGTCGTCGGCGGAGTTGACCCACATGACGGGGGCCTTGATGCGGTCGAGGTGGGGGCTGGGATCGTAGTTGCGGCTGGCGTCCCAGTAGTAGATGGCGTTGTTGGCATCGAGGGCGGCGATGCTTCTGGCCAGTTGCGCATCGATGTATTTCTCGGCCGCATCGCGCGTGGGCGCCTGCTTCTGCTGATAGAGCGGCGCGGAGCCCATGACGAAGCTGAGCTCGGCGTCGGCGCGCAGGGCCTGGAGCGGTTCGGTGGTGTATTCGCCGTTCATCCAGGCGGGGTCGAGCTTGATGTTCTGGATGTTCATGTAGCGCATCATGCGGTTGCGGCCGGCGATCTGCGTGGGCAGGCACGCAAGCGGCATGAGCGCGTCCATGAAGTCGGGATAGGTCTCGCCCCAGACGAAGGACTGCATGCAGCCCATGCTGGTGCCGAGGATGAGGCGCAGGTGATCGACGTGCAGGCCGTCGAGGAGCATCTGGTGCTGGCTGCGCACCATGTCGTCGTAGTCATAGTGCGGGAAGCGCATGTGGAGGCCGTCGGAGGGCCTGCTGGAGTGGCCGTGGCCGATGTCGTCCGGAAAGATGAGGAAGTAGCGGGTGATGTCGAGCGGCTGGCCGGGGCCGAAGAGGACGTCAGAGAACGAGGGTGCGATGAGGTTGGTGTCATTGCCGCCGGTGCCATGGAGGAGCAGCACGGCGTTGTCGACGTGGCCAGCGGCGTCGCGGTGCGGCGTGCCGAGGGTGAGATAGTGCAGGCGGAGTTCGGGCAGCGTTTCTCCGGTGCCGAAGCGGAAGTTGGCGATGGTGTAGAGGCCGTCTTTGGTGGGCCAGTGGGTGGAGGCGGGGGTTTGGGCGTAAGGCGCGGCGGCGAGCGTGGCGAAGACGGCTGCGGTAGCTAGGCGAGCGAGCATTGGATTGTCCTCCGGCGAAATTGAAATGCGGGGGGTCCCTCGACTTCGCCGCTACACGGCTGCGCTCGGGATGACGGCAATCCATCCTACGATTCCCACGGCTCAAAATCGAGACGCGGGGTGCCGGCAATCCATTATCCTCCCCACCCGTCCGCTTCGCGTATGGATGGGTCACCCGATTATTTTGCCGAGAGGCAACCCACCCTTTCGGGGTGAAGCCGCGAAAGGATGGGCCACCCAGCTCCCCACCCGATTATTTTGCGGGCGCGGCGGGGGGAGCCGCGGTGAGCGGTTTGATGATTTCGTCGAGGGTGTCGGGCGTGCCGTCGACGCGGACGAGGACGGGATAGCGTTCGCCGTCGTGGTAGTCGAGGTTGACAAGCGAAACGGCGGTGCCGGTCTGCACGATGAGGTGGATGGGGTCGGGCTTGCCTTTGGCGTCGCGGATGGCTGCGCGCAACGCGTCGCCGGAGAAAACGGTGCCGTTGATGGCGTAAATCTTCTGGCCCGGCGAGAGCTTTGCCTTGTCTGCGGGGCCATCCCAGCGCACGTCGCTGATGGTGCCGTCGGCGGTGACACGGATGCCGAGGGAGTACCAGACATCGATCGCGGGGCCGCCGCGGCGTGCCATATTCAGTGTGCGCTCGCCTTTGCTGGGTTTATCGGAGTATTCGAGCTTATAGCCGCCGCGCTCGATGCCTTCGAGGTCGGCGTGGGGCTGGATGGACATGATGTGATCCTGGAAGAACTTGTTCCAGTCGTAGGGCGCGACCTGGTTGAGATCGGCGACGATCTCGGGCAATTCATACGGCACGATCAGCGGGCCGGTGTTGCCGCCTTTGGCGAGGAAGATGTGCTCGAAGTCAGTGAGGGATTTTTTGTCGCCGGTGAGCTTGCGGATGAGGGTATCGGCATCGAGCCAGACGAGTTCGCCCTCCTGGTAATAATCCTGGCCGCGGCGCCAGTTGGCCCAGGCTGCGCCGTTGACGCGCAGGACGCTGGAGGCGGTGGCGGTGTCCTCGATGGAGCGCCACTCGCGGCCCGGCTTGTAGTCGAGATTGGCGGCGGAGAGCGCGAGGATGTCGCGGTATTCTTCGGCGGATTTGAGGCCAGCGCGCGCGGCGAGCACGTTGCCGAGATACTGCGTCATGCCCTCGTAGACCCAGAGGAGGTCGCCCTGCTGCGGGGTGGCGAAGTCCGGCTGGTAGAGGCGTGCGGGGCGGCGATACTTGCCGTTCCAGGAGTGGGTGAACTCGTGCGCGAGGAGGTCGGCTTCGGCGAGCTGGTGCTGCGCATCGCGGAAGGTGTTTTCGGCGACGCCATTGTCGGAGGACTGGCCATGCTCGAGGCCTTCGCCGCCGGCGGTGTCCGAGAGGGTGAGAAGGAAGTGATAGGCGTTGTAGTGATGGGATGCGTAGGCGGCGTCGGCTTCGCGGACGAGGTTGGCGACTTCGGTGAGGAATTCGGGGCGCAGCGTGGCGTCCTGGGGCTCATCGGCGGCGACGTCGAGGAAGTGTTTGGGCGTGATGTCCGGGGCAAGCGGGTACTCGTGGAAGTACTGGCCCGCGAGGACAGGGGAGTCCTGAAGCTGTTCGACGGTGGTGGGCGCGTAGCGTGTCATGGTGGCGCCGGGTGCGGGCGTGTGGGCGGACTCATCTACGCCGGTGGTTGGCGGAGGCGCGAGATTTGCGGCCTCGGCCGTTAGGGCGGTGCCGATGCCCCAGCCGGCAGGAACAACGACGGAGGGTTGGATGGGGATGTCGCGAACCGGCGTATTGGCGGGATAGAGGAGAAGCCGCTCCCATTCGAGGACCGCCATGTGCGGTGTGGCGCGCGTGGTGACGATGGCATCGAGGTGCGCGTGGACCGAGGTGACGCCGGCGGGGACAGTGACGTGGTACTCGTAGAGGTTGACGTCATCGCGGCGCCATGGGAGCGTTTTGCCGTTGGCGGTGAAGACGAGGCCGGCGATCTCCTGCACAGGACCGTCGGGTCGATGCTCGCCGGGAATCCATTCAGGCGAAATGACGTTGAGGGTACCGGCCTTGGCGGGGATATCGATCTCGGCGTGGTAGAGCTTGCGGGGAGCTTCGCTGAGGTCGGCGGTGATGCGGATGGGGGCGGGCTGCGCGAGCGCTGGGGCAGCGGCAAGGGCGCCCAGGATGGCGGCGATCAGGAGACGGGCAGAGTCGAGCACGGGAACATTGTAGACGCACTCATCGCGCAGAAAGCGCGCGATGAATGGGGCACCCAAGATGCGACCTATCCTTTGCTACGCGAAGGATGGGCCGCCCAGCGCCTATCCGGTTATTTTTTCTTCAGCATTTGTGTTCGCGGAGCCAGTCGGCGAAGGCAGGGCCGAGGTCGTCGCGCTTGAGGGCGAGCTCGACGGTGGCCTTGAGGAAGCCGAGCTTGTCGCCGGCATCGTGGCGTTTGCCTTCATAGTGGAAGCCGAAGACCTTTTCATGCTTCAGGAGCGCTTTAATCGCGTCGGTGAGCTGGAGTTCGCCGCCGGCGCCGGGCTTGACGTGTTCGATCATCTCGAAGATGCGCGGCGTGAGGATGTAGCGGCCGATGATGGCGTTTTGCGAGGGCGCGTCCTCGAACTTCGGCTTCTCGACCATGCCTTTGACGTCGAGCAGGCGGGGGTTCTTCTTGTCGGGCGTGCAGTCGAGGACGCCGTAGGCGGAGATGGCGGGACCTTCGATGACTTCGGAGGCGAGGATGGAGGCCTGCGTCTCTTCAAAGGCCTCGACCATCTGCTTCATGCAGGAGACCTTCGAGTCGACGATGTCATCGGGGAGGAGGACACAGAATGGCTCGTCGCCGACGATCTCTTTGGCCTGGAGGACGGCGTGGCCGAGGCCGAGGGGTTCGGACTGGCGGGTATAGACGATGCGCGCGAGCTTCGTGACAGAACGCACGGCATCGAGCAGCGCTTCTTTCTTCTTGGCTTCGAGCGTAGCCTCAAGCTCCGGGCTGCGGTCGAAGTGGTCTTCCATGGCGGCCTTGTCGCGCCCGGTGACGATGATGATCTCAGTGCAGCCGGCGGCAACCGCTTCCTCAACGCCGTACTGGATGAGAGGCTTGTCGACGAGGCAGAGCATCTCCTTGGGGATGGCTTTGGTGGCAGGGAGAAAGCGCGTGCCGAGTCCGGCGGCGGGAAAGACTGCCTTGCGAATCTTTGGATACTTCATTGGTGCCATCGTAGCTGGGGAAAGGTTCGAGGTTCAAGGTTCGGGGTTCGTGGAAAGACGAAGAGCAACCACGGATCGCACGGGTAAACACGGATTAGGGAAACGAAGAAATAATCCGTGAGTATCCGTGTGAATCGGTGGTTAGCTTTGTATTGATCAGGGCGGGGAGCGTACGGGATGACGCAGCGGAAGTGGGTGACGGTGATGAGCAGCTTTGTCGCGGACCTGGCGTTCCGCAGCGACCGGCTGCCTGGGTGGGGCGAGACGGTGATGGGCCGATCGTTCCAGCTTGGGCCCGGGGGAAAAGGATCCAACCAGGCGGTCGCGGCGGCACGCGCAGGCGGACGTGTGAGCTTTGTGTCCAAGCTGGGACGGGATGCATTTGGCGATCTGGCGCGCGAAACGTATGCGCGAGAAGGGATCGACACGCGATTTCTGATGGCGGCGGACGCGGCGACCGGAGCTGCGGCCATCCTGCTCGATGCGAAGACAGGCGAGAACGCGATTATCGTGGTACCCGGGGCGTGCTTTCAGTTGACTCCGGAAGAGGTAGAGGGCGCGAGAGAACTGATTGCGGATTCGGCCGTATTCGTAACGCAGCTGGAGCTGGCGCTGCCGACGGTGGAGCGGGGGCTTGCGCTGGCGCGTGAGCTGGGGGTGAACACGATCCTGAATCCCGCGCCGGCATGTGAGTTACCGAAGTCAATCTTCGAGTTGTGCGACTTTATGACGCCGAATGAGACGGAGGCAGCGCTGCTGACCGGGATGGAAGTAAAGAGCATTGCCGACGCGGCGCAGGCGGCGAGTGTATTGGTGGCAAAAGGCGCGCGCAATGCTGTCATCACGCTGGGTGCGCAGGGCGCATTCGTGAAAAATGCCGAGCTGGAGGAGCACGTTCCGGCATTCGACGCGGGGCCGATCGTTGAGACGACCGGTGCAGGCGATGCCTTTACAGGCGGCATGGCGGTCGCGCTGTCGGAAGGCAAGGCGGTGGTGGAAGCGGTGCGCTTTGGGTGCGCGGTTGCGGGACTTTCGGTGACCCGCGCGGGAACGGCGCCATCGATGCCCTTGCGGGCAGAGATTGATGCGCTGTTAAGGAACTAACCACGGATTTTCACGGATGGACACGGATGAAACCTAAGAGCTAGATCCGTGCAATCCGTGAAAATCCTGGCTGGTTCCAGTTCGCTAGTTACCGCTTTCCCTGGATAGTCTGGCCGGAGCCGGATTTGCGGCGGGCACGCTTGGCGGCGATCTGCTGCATTTCCTTGCCGAGGGACGTGCGGTTCATCACCATCTGCTGAATGATGGCGACGATGATGCCCACGACCCAGTAGAGCGCGAGGCCGGAGGCATAATTCCAGGTGAAGTAGCCGGTGACAAGCGGCATCATGAAGGCCATCATCTTCTGCTGCTGCTTATCCACGCCGGGCGAAGGCGTGTAGAACTGCATTGCGAACTGGAAGATGACCGTGAGGAAGGCCAGGATGTGCGTGGGGTCGGCGGCCTGCAGGTCCGGCAGCCAGAACCAGTGGGCGTGGCGCAGTTCCACCACGCGATAGCACATGGCATAGAAGGCATAGATCAGCGGGAATGTGATGAGCTGCGGGATGCAGCCGCCGAACATGTTGATGCCCTGCGCCTTCTGGAAGTCCATGACCTCCTGCTGCATCTGGTTGTACTTCGGGTCGTTCATCTTCGGGTTTTTGTACTTGGCCTTGATGGCGTCGAGCTGCGGCTGAATGCGCTGGATCTTGATGGCGTTGCGCATCATGGTGACGCGCGAAGGCAGAATGGCCACGTTGATGAGGATGGTGAGGATGATGATGTCCCATCCCCAGTTGGAGGCCACGTGCGAGTGCAGGAACTGGAGCGCCAGGAAGAGGTACTTGCCGATGAATCCCCAAAAGCCGAACTCGAGATCGGAAGCAAGCGTAATTTTGGGATTGGCTGCGTGAACGCCCTTGAGGACGTTGATGGCCTTGGGACCGACGAAGATGTGCGTGTCGATCTTGCCTGAAGCGTCACCGAGCGCGGCGCCGAGAATGGGGTAGTTCAGCGCCTTGGTCGGCGGCGATCCGGAGCCGAAACCGCGCCGGGTTATGGTCTTGGAGACGTCGAGATTGGAATAGAGCGTGGCGGCCTGCGCCGTGGACGGCTGATCCGGCAGAAACACCGCGGCAAAGAAGGGATCGCTGACACCTACCCAGTCAAACGGGCCGGGGAGGAGATTGCCGCCGGAAATTTTTTTGTAGTCGATGTGCTGGTCGGAGCCGTTGCGATAACTGTCGAACTGCGAGTCGGAGTAGCCGGAGCCGCGGTAGTCCTCGTTCTGGTCGCCGAAGCCGCCGGGCCAGGAGAGCAGCGTGGGGATCGGCGCGCCGTTACGCGTCGTCTCCACCTCGGCGTGCAGCACGTAGGTGTCGTCGAAGGTGAAGGTCTTTGTGACAGAGAGACCGTTGGCGGAGTACTTGAAGCTGAGGGATGCAGGCGCGCTGAGCGCTCCGGTCGCGGACGGGACGAAGAGAGCCTGACTGAGAGCCGTCCCGGTAGCGCCGTTCAGTGTAGTGAGCGTGCCCCCGGTAGTCTGGCCGTCGTCTCCGTAGCTTTGCGTATAGGTCAGGGTATTAGGGCTGGTCTGCGTGACCATGTACGTCCCGTCATAGCTGGAATCGGAGACGTTGGCGATGGAGACGGCGCGGCCATTGAGGCCTGCGGGGATGTCGCCGGCGATGGTAGCAGTGACAACGCTTGAATGGCGCTGCGCGCTGGCGATGGTAAGAGTTGCGCCGTCCTGCGTGTAGAGCGATAGGGGATTGCCGAAGAGCTTTGCCGCGTCGTGGTTGACGATATCGAGTGGCTTGCCGTTGGCGTCAGTAAATTTCTTGAGGATCCAACTGGTGACCTGGGCGCCCCGGTTGGAGAAGGTGATCTTGTAAAGTTCGTTCTCGATGACGGTGGTGGATTCCGAGGTGGCGGCAACGGCGGGCGTTGCGGATGCGGAAGGCAGGTTGGGAGCGGGCGTAGCGGCTGGAACGGGAACCGCGGGGCCTGCGGCGGACGGCGGTTGCGAAGCCGATGCGTTGGCGGTCGGCTGCCCGCTCGCCGCCGGCTGACGCGAAGTTTGATTCGCCGCAGGGAGGGGATACTTCATGTGGTACAGCTGGATGCCGACCATCGCGACGAGGAATACGATGAGCATCGCGAAGAGCGATTTGTTGTCCTGACCGCCGCCCTGTTGATTGGGGTTCGAGAATTCTGCCAAAGCGAATCGTCCTGTTCTGGGTGGAAGCTGGTGGCCGAGATGCGGGCCGCATCAGCCTGCGTCTATGGTAAATGGTCATCCCACCCGTGACGCGATGGACATCGCATCATGCATGGGGCACCCCGTCGCTGTGATGCTGTACGGAATTTGGGGCTGCCGGGTTTCCGGGAAGTTCAGGGACGGGGTCGAAGCCGCCTTCGGCGAAAGGGTGGCAGCGCGCAAGGCGGCGCAGGGCAAGCGACGATCCGCGCCAGAGGCCAAACCGGGCGACGGCGAGCGAGGCGTACTCCGAACAGGTGGGCAGGTAGATGCAGCGGCTGGGGCTGACGGCGTGAAGCAGCGGTGCGACAAGGAGCTTGTATAGGCGAAGCGCGAAATTGGCGCTGCGTTCGCGCGCGGCGGACTGGGCGGTCATGATGTTGCCTCCTCGGCTTTTGAGGACGACGGCTTGCGCGCGGCTTTGTCTATCGCGCGGAAGACCTGGGCGACTTCGCGGTCCAGTTCGGCGAAGTGGAGCGCGAGAACGCTGCGGCGAGGATGGAGGATCACGTCGACCGGCGCGGTGAGCAGGGCCAAATTGCGGCGCACGGCCTCTCTCATGCGGCGCTTGATGCGGTTGCGATCGACGGCCTTGCCCATCACCTTGCCGACGGTGAGGCCGACGCGTGGAGCGGGATTGGCCGGCTGGGTGTTCGCAGCAGAGCGTTCAACTTCCGGCGCTCGCACGGTGAAGAAGTAACTCATCTGGCGGGAGAACTGCTTGCGGCTGGCGGAATAGACGCGCTGATAATCGGCGTGTTTGCGCAGGCGGGATGCTGCGGCGATCATGCGCGCCTCAGTGGACGCACAAGCGCAGCTTGCCGTTCCGTGGCCGGAACCGCGGTGGAAAGCTTTGCGTATGCGCTCAAGAAGGTCGGTTTCATGCGCGGGCTCCGGGACAAAAAATGTCGCACGGGCAAGCCGCGATGGGACTAGTCTTCGCGGAAGCTCGGGCTGACGGCGATCTTGTGGCGGCCCTTGGCGCGGCGGCGGCTGAGCACAGCGGCGCCGGACTTGGTCTTCATGCGGGTAAGAAACCCGTGCTTCTTGGCGCGCGCGCGGCGGTTGGGTTGAAAGGTACGCTTCGGCATGGCGAGGGAAACTCCTGCTCAATCTTGGTGGTTCTGGTGGTGTGCAACAGCCTCTAAGTATACCCGATGAAGGGCGAATCTCGAACAGCGGTACGCGAACAAACGAGTTAGCGGCGGCATCGCATGAAGCGCTTGAACATGGCGATGCGAGAAGCGTGGCGAGTGAAAATTCTCTTCTTCACAACGGATGGTGCAATTGAAATTTTTCTGTTGCGGGGGCTTGAAATGGGGCGAGAAATCCGTGCTACTATCAAACCCGCTTACCAAACACGAATTCAATTTTTCTGAATCCGCGCTTTGGTTACGTTGTGGGTTTTCCCATCGCGAAGAGCGTGCCAACACTCTCCGCGAGGCTCTTTCCGGCAAACAGATTTTTCTTTCCTGAATCGCCGCGCCGCTGCGAGAAGGGACGATTATTTCTTTGCTCCGCTTGATTGCATCGTTTGGTCTTTCGGGTCGGCTCGTCATCTTACGAAAGAAGCCTGGAGCGAAATCCAGGTAAGGGTTTCAACGCATGTCATTCGTTCCTACGGCCACCGCCGTTCTGAATCAGTGGGTCCGCATTCTCGGTGCGCTCGAGAAGAAGATCAATCGCCATGCGTTTGAGACGTGGCTGAAGCCGACCCGCTTCTCGCACGTGCAGGGCAAGACGCTGTTCGTGCGCATTCCGTCAGCGGAGTTCCAGGATGTATGCGAGCGGTATACCGACCTAATTCAGGAAGCGATCGACAACCTCGGCCTTGAAATCGACACGGTGAACTTCACGACTCCGGCGCAGGACCCGACCGCGCCGCGCATGCGCGAGGATGGCGGATTTGCCCCGGTGCCGAGCCACAGCGCCAACGTTCCGCAAGGTCGCAGGCCACACCTTGGCGCGATGCCTTCGCCCGAGCAGGCGCGGTTTGACTGGAACACGGCATCGCAACTGAACCCGCGGTATCAGTTCGACGCATTTGTGGTGGGCAGCGGCAACCAGTTTGCGACGGCAGCGGCGCAGGCGGTGGCGGAGCGGCCGTCGAAAGCCTACAACCCGCTGTTCCTGTACGGCGGCGTCGGCATGGGCAAGACGCATCTGATGCACGCCATCGGGCATGACGTGAAGCGGCGCACGCCGCACTCCTCGATCTGCTACGTGTCGGGCGAGAAGTTCATGAACGAGATGGTGGACTGCGTCCGCTACCAGAAGATGACCAGCTTCCGCGACAAGTTCCGCACTGTGGATGTACTGCTGATCGACGACATCCAGTTTCTGGCGGGCAAGGAGCGAACGCAGGAGGAGTTCTTCCATACGTTCAATACGCTGCACGAGAGCATGAAGCAGATCGTGATTGCGAGTGACCGGCCTCCGAAGGAGTTGCAGGACTTCGAAGACCGGCTGCGCTCGCGCTTTGAGTGGGGGCTGATCGCGGACATTCAACCGCCGGACCTTGAGACGAAGGTTGCGATCCTGCAGAAGAAGGCCGAGTCCGAGCAGACGGCGCTTCCGGTGGATGTGGCGCTGTTCATCGCGAGCAATGTGCGGACCAATGTGCGCGAGCTGGAGGGCGCGCTGGTGCGCCTGATCGCATGGTGCTCCATGCATGGCGTGGAGATCACGCTGGGGGTGGCGCAGCAGTGCCTGAAGCAGTTTATCGACACCCAGGTGCGCAAGATCACGATTGAGGCGATCCAGCGCTCGGTGGCCGAGCAGTTCGGCATGCGGGTTGCGGAGCTGAAGCAGAAGAACAACTCGCGGCAGATCGTAGTGCCGCGTCAGATCGCGATGTATCTGGCCAAGCAGTTGACGGAGGCTTCGCTGCCGGAGATCGGGCGGCAGTTTGGCGGCAAGCACCACACCACGGTGATGCACTCCATCGGCAAGATCGATGAGCAGCGCCGCGGCGACAAGGACCTGAACCGCACCATCAACAAGCTGATGGAGACGCTGAGTTAAGTTGCTAGTTGTTAGTTGCTGGGTTGGGCGAATGAGCGCCGGTGGTCAGTCCACTCAGGTGAGAACGTGAAGACGCAAAAAAGAAGGCCGCGCCTGATTGCAACTCATGGGTTCGGTGCTATCATCCATCTCACTCACAGCACATTTTTGAGACGCAGGCACGCAGACCCCGGGAGCCAGGAAGCACGATCCGCAAGGCACAGGAGGACCGCAATGCTCTATCCGCTCAATGCACGTTCCGACGAGGCCAGCCGCAAGGGCGCCATGGAAGACGATGGCCCGTTCAT
>Ga0134125_10000198_pt1 | contig 90015 bp, 76 predicted proteins | sample KB31751_FD_96464 | JGI IMG/M metagenome (GOLD analysis project Ga0134125, IMG submission 96464) | Terrestrial soil microbial communities with excess Nitrogen fertilizer from Kellogg Biological Station, Michigan, USA - KB3-175-1 | ecosystem: Environmental > Terrestrial > Soil > Unclassified ... | reverse complement strand
ATCGTTGATGCCGGACATGGCCTCCACGGCCTTGCCGACCACTGCGCCGCCCTGCTCGGCCTGGTCGCGCGCCGCAATGGCGAGCTGATTCGCCTGGGCCGCGTTGTCGGCGTTCTGCTTGACCGTCGTGGTCATCTCCTCCATGGAGGAGGCGGTCTCCTCGAGCGAGGAAGCCTGCTCCTCGGTGCGCAGCGACAGGTTCGAGTTACCCGCGGTGATCTCCTCGGAGCCGAGCGCGATCTCGCGGCCCGCGCTCTTCACGCCCGAGACGATCTCGACCAGGCTCTCGGCCAGGCGATTGACGCCGGCGCCGAGTGCCTCGAAGAAGCCCGACTTGTGGGTGAGGTCGATGCGCCGGGTGAGGTCGCCGCCGTTCACGGCATCGAGCACGCCCTGCAGCTCCTGCTCCACGCGCACCTCCTGCGTGCGCTGGCTCCATTCCATCACCGTGCCCAGCCGCTCTCCGCGCTCACCGGTCACCGGGTTCGTGACGGTGCGGAAGCAGAGTCCGCCAAGGGTGCGTTCCTCCTGCCGCTCGCCCGTGAGCGTATCCAGAAGCCGCCGCTCCGCGGCGGGGTCGGCAGACAGCGCATCGAGCGTCGCGCCGCGGAGTTTCGCGGCGTCGAAGGCCGGAAGGTAGGCGCGGATCTCGGCTGCATGCCGCTCGAAAGTCGTTTGCGCGGCATCATTGAGATAGATGATCCGATGCCCGGCGTCGGCGAGCACCACGCAGGTGGAGGCCTTGTCGAGCGCATGACGGATGCGCGAGTTCTCCGCGGCGACCGCCCGCTCGTTCTCGATCTGGCCGCGGAGCTTGTCCTGCATCGCCGCGAGCGCCTGCAGCACCTGGCCGGCCTCGTCGTCCCGGCGTGTATTGATGGCGTTGTCGTATCGGCCCTGGGAGATGTGCTCGAAGACATTGACGGCGCGCGTCAACGGGCGCGACAGCGAGAGTCTCACGAGGCGGGTCAATGCCAGCGCAGTGCCCAGCGCAAGCAGGGCGAGGAGGGTGGTGAGGTCGCGGTGCGCCGCTACCGAAGACGTGCGTGCATCGAGGGCGGAAGCCGCGGCGCTCAGGCTGTCGGCGGCAAGCTTCTGCAGTGCGTGACTCGTCGGTATGCCCGCGTCGTAGATCGCGCCGCCGCTGGTCTTCATGCTGGCGGCGTTGATGACCTGCGAATCGATCACGCCGGTGAATTGCCCGAGGAGCTGCGTCACCGTCTCGAAGTCGCTCTGCAGCGGGGCGCGCACTTGCGGCGGAAGCTCCGCAAGGCCCGCGCGGATCTGCTCCAGCTGCGACAGCACCCGGGCACGGTAGATCGCGACGCCCATCTGGTCGTCGCCGCCGAGATAGCTCTTGGATGCGGCATCGACTGCGAAGCGACGCATGCTGTCGGTGTCAGTCAGTGCCGTCGGTGCGAATTCGGAACCGATCTCGACGAGCGTGCGGGTCGTCTGATCGGGATCGGAGGCGGTGCGCGATGCCGCCGCTACGGCGGCGGTGAGCTGACTCAAGCGGTCGACCAGTGCGGCGTGCGCATCGGCGATCTGCGCGGCCGGCTGGCTCAGAGTCGCACCGGCCTCCGTACTCCACTGCGAGCGCAGTGCGGCCACGTCCGCGCTGACTCCGTACATCCCGCCCAGCTTGTCCGAGACCGCCTCGAGACTGCTCATCGAGGAGTCGACTTTCTGCTGCATGGAGACCACGGCGGCGCGTCGTGCCGCATCCCCGCTGGCGAAGACGAACGCGCGGGCACCGTGGGTCTTCAGATTCGACTCGACCGAGCCGATGGCCTGCAGGAACTCGATGCCCTGCAGCTCGCTGCGGGCCTGACTCAGCTCGCCTCCCATGGCGGTGATATAGAAGAACCCGACCAGCACCGCCGGCACGAACATCGCCAGGACGAGAGCTCCCAGCTTCTGCCAGAGATTCAGACGGTTGAGCGCCATGGTAGTCATGTGAGTAGCTTTCAGGCGCTGCGCGCGGTGCGCGCAGCTCCCACCGGAGAGACCTTCTTGGCGGCGTTGGCCGGACGATGGCCGAAAGCGCCGGCAGCTGCCGGGCGCGGCGCATAAGCAACATCATGGGCGATGCGGTAGCGGCCCATGATCTCGCTCAGCCCGCGGGCCTCGCCCGCCATGCTCTGCGCCGCGGCGGTCGCTTCCTCCACGAGCGCGGCATTCTGCTGAGTGAGCGCATCCATCTGCATGACCGCGCGATTGACCTGCTCGATGCCCGCCGACTGCTCGCGCGAGGCGGCGGCGATCTCGGCGACGATGTCGGAAACCTTCTTCACCGAAGCGACGATCTCTTCGAGCGTGTGGCCGGATTGAGTGACTCGCGAGGAGCCATCCTCGACCTTGCGGACCGAGTCCTGGATGAGCCCTTTGATCTCCTTGGCGGCCGTGGCGGAGCGCCCCGCGAGGCTGCGCACCTCGCTGGCCACCACCGCGAAGCCGCGGCCCTGCTCCCCGGCGCGCGCCGCCTCGACGGCCGCGTTCAGCGCCAGCAGGTTGGTCTGGAAGGCGATTTCGTCGATGACGCCGATGATGTCGGCGATCCTCTTCGAAGATTGCTTGATGTCCGACATCGCGGCCACGGCCTGATTCACCACCACGCCGCCGCGCTCGGCCTGGTCGCGGGCCGCGAGGGCCAGCTGGCTCGCCTGGGCGGCGTTGTCGGCATTCTGCTTGACCGTGGTCGTCATCTCCTCCATCGAGGAGGCGGTCTCCTCGAGGGATGCGGACTGCTCCTCGGTGCGCCGCGAGAGGTTGGTATTGCCGGCGGAGATCTCCTCGGCCGAGCGGTTCACCTCGGTGGCGGTCGATTTGATGCCGCGGACGATGCCGGCCATGCTCTCGAGGAGCGAATTGATGCCCTCGGCCATGGCGCGCAGCTCGGGGCTGTCGATGCGGGAATCGAGCCGGCGGGTGAGGTCGCCCTGCGAGGCGGCATTGATGACGTCGCGGGTTTCCTCGACGATGTTTCGGGTGACGCTCATTTGAGTTGTATCTCCTATTGGGAACCGGCCATCAGGGGCCGGTCAGGCCGCGCTCGCGGCGAGCGCTTCCTCACCATCGACGCCGGTGGAAAGGGCGAGGTCCCTGCCGATCAGGCGGTCGATGTCGAGCAGCACTACCATGCGCTCGGCGACGGAGACCAGGCCGCGGATGTAGTCGGTGGCGGAGCGCGAGCCGAGCTCCGGGGCCGGCTTCACCTCGGCCGAGTTGACGTCGACGACGTCGGACACGCCGTCGACGACGACTCCGAAATCACGACGCCCGGCCGGTGTGTTGACGGACATCACGATGATCACGGTCACCGTGGTGTATTCGGCGCGCTCCAGAGCGAAGCGCATCCGCAGATCGACGATCGGGACGATCGAGCCGCGAAGGTTCAGTACGCCGAGCACGTGCGCCGGCGCGTGCGGGATCTTGGTCACCGCGGACCAGCCGCGGATCTCCTGCACACGCAGGATGTCGACCCCGTAGGTTTCGTTGCCGAGCACGAAGGTCAGGACCTGATGGGATCCGCTGCCGGAACCCTGTTGCCGCTCGACCGGATTAGTGGACATAGTTGTGATGCCTCGTCTTCACCGCCATGAGCCTCAAGCCGCCGCCAGCATGGACGCTGCGCGGATGAGTCCCGGCACATCGAGAATGAGCGCCACCGAGCCGTCGCCGAGGATCGTCGCGCCGGAGACGCCCTCGATGTGACCGTAGTTGGCTTCCAGAGATTTGATGACCACCTGCTGCTGTCCGAGCAGGTCGTCGACGAAAAGCCCCACCCGCCGTCCGTCGCCCTCGGCGACGACCACCAGGCCCTCGTGCAGCGCGCGGGAGCGCGGCTCGACACCGAAGAGCTCGTGCAGCCGGATGATCGGCAGGTAATCGCCGCGGAACGAGAGCACCTCGCTGTGACCGGAGAGCCGGGTGACGCCGGTCGCCTTGAGCTGCATCGACTCCACGATGGAGATGAGCGGCACGATGTAGGTCTCGGTGCCCACCGCGACGGACTGGCCGTCCACGATGGCGAGCGTCAGCGGCAGGGTGATCGTGAAATGCGAGCCGCGTCCCGGCTCGCTCTTGACGTCGATCTTGCCGCCGAGCTCCTTCACGTTGCGGCGCACGACGTCCATTCCAACGCCGCGTCCGGACAAATCGGTGGTTTTCTCCGCGGTGGAGAAGCCGGGGACGAAGATCAGCTCGTAGATCTCCGTCTCGGTCAGCGAGTCGTTGGGACCGACGAGCCCGCGGGCGCGGGCCTTGGCGAGAATGCGCTCCTTGTCCAGTCCGCCGCCGTCGTCGCTCACCTCCACGGCGATGTTGCCGCCGCGGTGGCAGGCATCGAGATGCACGGTGCCCTCGGCAGGCTTGCCGGCCGCGACCCGCGCCTCCGGCGACTCGATGCCGTGATCGATGGAGTTGCGCACGAGGTGCACGAGCGGATCGCCGATCTTCTCGAGCACGGTCTTGTCGAGCTCGGTCTGCTCCCCGGTGAGCTTGAGCTCGATCTGCTTGCCCAGGCGCTGGGCGAGATCGCGCACCATGCGCGGGAAGCGGCTGAAGACGAAGCTGATCGGCAGCATGCGCACCCGCATGACGCTTTCCTGCAGCTCGCGCATGTTGCGCTCGAGCTGCGCCAGGCCGGCGCGCAGCTTCTCGGCCTCGGGTCCGTCGAAGTGCGAGCCGAGCTGGCTCAGCATCGCCTGAGTGATCACCAGCTCCCCGACGGTATTCATGAGCTCGTCGATCTTCTCGACGCTCACCCGGATCGAGCCCGAGTCTCCGAGCGCGCTGACGGAGCCTTCCGGTTTTGCAACGGCCTCGGGGCGGGATGGGGCCGTCGCTGCTGACGATGCGGCCGGAGGCGGCGCATGAGGTGCAGCAGGCGTCGGCGCCGGTGTTGTTGTCGGTGTCGAGGCGGTGGGCGCAGGAGCTGCCGGCGCCGGCTCGGCGCTCGCGGCGGGGTCCTCCGTCTCACCGGGCAGGCGCTCGATCTCGAGATCGCAGTCGCCCTCGGCCCACTCGAAGACCTGCTTGATGGCATCCTCGGCGACGTCACCTGGAAGCTCCAGCGCCCAAGCGAGGTAACAGTCCTGAGGGTTGACGTCGGCGAGCGGGGGCAGCATTTGCGCGTCGACCCTCACCTCGAGGTCGCCAAGCGCGGCGAGCTCGCGCAACATGCGCAGCGGATCGTTGCCGCGCGCCAGCAGCTCGCGATACGGATGGAAATGAATCCGCCACCGCGGCGACTTCGCGGGCGGGATGTCGTGCTCCGCCGCGTAATGGCCCGGGGCCGGGTTGCCTGCGGCAGTTGCGAGCGCAGCGGTGTCGGGCGCCGGCGCGGCTGCAGCCGGAACCGGCTCGTTCTTCTTCGCGATCGCGACTTCCAGATCGAACTGCAGATCCGAGACCCGCTGCGAATCGATGGGCTGTTTGGCCTGCACGGCGCGCAGCATGGCGCGCATGACGTCCACGGACTTCAGCAGCAGGTCCGATAGCGCGACGGTCACCGGCATGGCTCCGCTGCGCAGCTCATCGAGCAGTGTCTCGAGGCTGTGGGTGAAGGAAGCGATGTCCGAGAAGCCGAACGTCGCGCTGCCGCCCTTGATCGAGTGCGCCACGCGGAAGATGGTGTTGATCAGCTCCGGTTCCGGCGAGCCGATGTCGAGCTTCAGGAGCGCCGTCTCCATGGCATCGAGCGCCTCGAAGCTCTCTTCGAAGAATGCATCATGAAACTGTGTCAGATCGACTGTCATCGGCCGACCTCGCGGGGAAGCTCGAGCATGTCGGTGAGACCGAGAAGGCCGGCCGCCCCTGCCAGCGCGTCCGCGCTGCCGCGCCACTGGACCACGCGCCCCGCCGTGCGACGGTCGCGCACGAAGGCGGCAAGGAGCTGCAGTCCCGCGGTGTCGATGCGCTGCAGAGCGCTCACATCCAGGGTGACCGGGCCCGCCTCATCCAGCCGGCGTGCGAGCTCCGATTTGAGCGATTCCGCTTCGGCTACCGTGCACTCCGCGGCCAGCGTCAGCGATCCGTCGTCACGGACCTTGACCCGCCTCCGGGGGGCTTTGCCGGCCGCGGCCTTGGCGCGCTGCGCGCTGCGCTTCGTTGCGGGGCGGCGCGCGCGCTTGCTCGCCGGGATCTTCTGCTTGCGGGTTTTCATAATCTGGTCGGCGCGCGAGATTCGGGCATGACTGCCTGTACAGCGCGGGTATCGGCCCGTGTGACGCGGCTCTTGAGTTAAGCCCTATGAAACTTGACGCAGTTCCGGAGCGCGGGGTCCGTGCAGGCGCCTGACGAGCTCCGCCTCCGCGAGGGTCAGTCCGCAACCGGACATCAGCTCCTCGCGGCTCGCGCCGCCGCGCGCCAGGCGGATCGCGATCTGATAGCCGGGCGAGGGCGAATGGGAAGGGGCGGGGGCGGCAGGGCGCTCCAGGCGCTCGCCGAGCTGCGCGACCGCGGACCGGGTCGCATCCACGCGCGCCTCGAGCTCCGCCAGCCGCTGCAGCACGAGCTGGCCCTGGGAGAGCACCTCGGCCGTCTGCCGCCGCGTGGCGCGCCGCCAGGCCGTGAAGCTGACCGCGGCAACCACGAACGAGAAGACGAGAAATACCGCGCGTCCCGCGACGAGCAGGAATTCGGCGGAGGGCAGGTTCATGCGCAATGGGCTCCTGTGATACAGGTCACATCGCGCGCCGCCGTGTCGGAAATCCGGCGCCGGACGGTGCGCGTCAGGAGTTATCGTGCAGGAACCGTGCCAACAGAATTTGCAGCGCCAGGAGCCGTGGTGACAGGCATCGTGCCGGCAGGAGCCGTACTGACAGGCGTTGCGGCGACAGGCGCCGCGCCGTTGGCCGGCGCCGAATCGTTGTTGGGCAAGCCGGCAGGATCCGACGCGTTGCCGCCCTCCGTGGAAAGTATGACGACCGTCACGCGGCGGTTGGCGTTGCGTCCGTCCGCGGTTGCATTGCTCGCCACCGGGTGTTGCTCGCCGAACCCGACGACGGCCAGCCGTTCCCTGCCCACTCCCCGATCCGAGAGGACGTGCACGACGCTGCCGGCTCGAGCGGCCGACAGCTCCCAGTTGGAATAGAACTGCACGGTCCGGATCGGCACGTTGTCGGTGAATCCCTCGACCCGAACCGGGTTGGGGAAGCGCGCCAGCACGGCGGCGAGACGGCGGATGATGTCGACGGCGTTGGGCGCGAGCCGCGCGCTGCCGCTCGGAAAGAGAATGTCTGTGCGGATCTCGACCTCGATCCAGGACTGCTTGCGGCGCACCACCACGAGGTTCTTCTTGACCAGCCCCGCCATTGCTTTCGCCACATCGTCCGCCACACGGGTCAGCATGACCGCTGCCGCGCGGGCCTTTGCAGCCTGCGCGGCGTCTGCGGCATTCACCTGTCCGTCCGCGGCCTTGACGCCGTTCTCATTGCCCGGCGGCGGCATGACGTCGTGGAACGGCTGGTTCGGCAGCGGAGTGGAAAGCGCGAGCGGCACGGGGGCAAGCAACGAGCGGGGCTGTCCCTTGAGCATCGCCTGCTGCACCAGGCTCACGCGGATGTCGGCGCCGGAGCCGACGCGCTTGTGGCCGACCTCGATCGGCTCCAGGGTGCGCGGTTCGCCGCGGAACGCGGCGTAGAGGGAGTCGGAGAGCACACGGTACTTGCCCGCATTGACCGACGAGATCGAGTACATCACGACGAAGAAGGCCAGGAGCAGCGTCAGCAGGTCGCCGTATGGGATCGCCCAACGCTCGTGATTCTCGTGCTCCTCCTGGTGTCGTTTCATTCTGCGGCGCATGGCGGGCTCCTAATGGAGGTACCCCTGCAGCTTCGCCTCGATCGCCCGCGGGTTCTCGCCCTGCGCAATGCACATCATCCCGTCGATGATCATCTCGCGGAACTGCGTCTGGCGGTGAATGATGCCTTTGAGCTTGCCGGCGACCGGCAGGAAGAAGAGGTTGGCGAGGCTGATGCCGTAGATCGTGGCGGTGAACGCCGAGGCGATGCCGGCGCCGAGCTTGCCGGGGTCGGTGAGGTTCTGCAGCACGGCCATCAGGCCGAGCACCGCGCCGATGATGCCGAGCGTCGGCGAGTAGATGCCGGCGCCCTCGAACATCTTTGCGGCGGTGATGTCGGCATGCTCGCGCATGCTCAGCTCCACATACATCGCGTTGCTGATGGCCTCGGGCTCGCTGCCGTCGACCACGAGCTGCAGCGCTTTCTGCACGAACGCGTCGGACTCGCGCGCGATCAGCGGCTCGAGCCCGAGCAACCCCTGCTTGCGCGCGGTGTTGCTCCAGTCGACGATCTTGGTGATGATCTCCTTCCCGTCGCGCGGCGGCGGGCGGATGATCCAGGGAAAGATCCTGAGCGCATGCTTCATCACCGGAAGCGGTGTCTGGATGCAGGTCGCGGCGATCGTGCCGACCCCCACCACCATGAATGCCTCCATGGAGATGAGCGCCATGAGGCCGGCGCCGCGCAGCACGGCGCCGAGCAGCACGGCATTGGCGGCGAGCACCAGTCCGATGATGCTCAGGATGTCCATCGCTGCCCCTTACATGCCGAGGCCCGACAGCAGCTCATCGACGTCTGTCTGGCCTGAGGCGACTTCTCCGCGCGTGACTCCCGGCACGACCGGTCCGTGGCCCGCGTCCGGGTTTTCCCCGAGTGTGGTGTGCTCGACGACGTCTCCTGAGAGCTTGGTGAGGCTGGCGAGCGTTTCCTCCAGCTCTACGACGAGCTTGATGACGCTGCGGATGATCTGACCCGTCAGGTCCTGGTAGCCCTGCGCGAGCAGCACATCGGCCAGGTTCTTGCGGATATGATCCGAATCGGTGCGCACGACGGGCAGGAACGCCTCGACCGCGCGGACCACGGGCAGGAAGGCATCTATCGCGCGCACGGCGCTCTCGAAGCCGGCGCTGTTGGCGGGACGCTCCCGGTATGCCTTCAGCGAATCGATGAGCGCGCCGGCCTCGCGAGCGGTGCGCTCCGCGAGCGGACCCGACTTCTCGACCAGGTCGAGCGTACGGTGCGCGGCGTCATCGGTCATCTTGATGACGTGCGCGAGCCGGGTCTTCGCGTCCGGAATCTCGTTCTCCGCGATGTCGGCGAGGCGTGACTCGATGCTGAAGCGGTCGAGCGCTTTCTGCAGGTCGCCGGTCAGGCGGCGTATCTCTGTGAGCGTCGCCGGCTCACGCATGCGCACGATATGGTCGACCGCGGTGAAGAACGCCGACTCATCGCCGCTGCGAAGCGCCTCCGACAGAGCGTCGACACATGCGCCGTATTCCAACTTCATGACTAGGAAGTTCGACATGATGGGCTCACTTTCCCCCGCTGAGAATCTTGTCGAGCTTCTCCTTGAGAGTCTCGGCCGTGAACGGCTTGATCACGTAGCCGTTCACGCCCGCCTGCGCGGCCTCGATGATCTGCTCGCGCTTGGCTTCCGCGGTCAGCATGAGGACCGGCATCTTGGCCAGCTTGGCATCGGCGCGCACGGCCTTGATGAGGTCGAGGCCGGGCATGCCGGGCATGTTCCAGTCGGTGATGAGGAAATCGAACCCGCCCGCCTGCAGCATCGGCAGCGCCGTCTTGCCGTCATCCGCCTCGGCGACGTTCGGGTAGCCGAGATCGTGCAGCAGGTTCTTGATGATGCGTCGCATGGTCGAGAAGTCGTCGACCACCAGGAATTTAAGATCTTTACTCACTGCCTGCCTCGTCTCGTTGCACCCGCGCCGGCCGCGCCGTCGCGCCAATCCGCCAGCCGCGCCTTGAGCCGCACGAGCGCCTGCCCGTGGAGCTGGCAGGCGCGCGATTCGGTCACCTTCAGCACCGCGCCGATTTCCTTGAGGTTCAGCCCCTCGCTGTAGTAGAGCGACATCACCAGCTTCTCCCGCTCCGGCAAGCCCTCGATCGCGTGACCCAGCGCTTCCCGGAATCCCTCCTCAGCGGTCTCGCGGAAGGGATCGGCCGCACCCTCCGCGGTGGCCGCGGTCGTATCGTCGAGTGCCGCCAGGCGGCAGCTCGCCGCGTCCTGCACGATGGCGTGATACTCGTCGAGCGGTACCCCGAGCCGCTCGGCGATCTCCGTATCACGCGCGTCACGTCCCGTGCGCCGCTCGATCTCCTGCACCACCGCCGCCACGGCGCGCGCCTTGCGATGCACCGAGCGCGGCGCCCAATCGAGCTTGCGCAAGGCATCGATCATCGCGCCGCGGATGCGGATGCCGGCATACGTCTCGAAGCTCGCACCGCGGTTCGGCGCGTAGTTCGACGCGGCTTCCAGCAACCCCAGCATTCCCGCCTGCATCAGGTCGTCCACCTCCACGGAGGGCGGCAACCTGCCTACCAGGTGATAGGCGATCCGCTTCACCAGCTCGGCGTGGCGAGTCACCAGCTCACTCGCCTCGTCGGGCCCGCGACGCGAGCCGTATGCGCTCGCCGCGTTCATGGCACTACTTCCAGCCGTACCGGGTTCCGTCTCACCAGCCGCTCCACGAAGAACTCGATGTTCCCGCGGGGACCGGGCGGCACTGGCCATGTATCGGCCGCCGTCGCCAGTTTCTTGAACGCCCTCGCCGCCGGGCTTCCGGGATAGGCCTCGAGCACCGGACGCTGCTCCCGCACCGAGCGGCGGAGATACTCGTCCTCGGGGATCTCACCCGCGAATTCGAGCACAACATCGAGGAACCGTGCCGTGACGCGCTCGAAGCGGCGGAAAAGCTCCGCGCCGGCGCCCGGAGCGCGGATCCGGTTCGCCAGCACGCGGAAGCGGCCGACACCGTGATTGCGACTCAGGACCTTGACGAGCGCATACGCATCGGTTAGCGAAGCCGGCTCGTCGCAGATCACGATCAGCACGTGTTGGCATGCTTGTGAGAACTGCAGCACACCCGGGGCGATTCCCGCCGCCGTGTCCACGATGAGCACGTCCAGCCGCGCCGCGAGCGCGCTGAAGGCGCGGACCAGGCCGAGGTGCTCCGCGGCCCCCATGCTGGCGAGGTCGGCGGCGCCCGACGCCGCGGGCACCACGTGGAACCCCTGCGGCGCCTCGACGATCACCTCGTCCAGGGTGCGCTCCCCGGAAATCACGTGCGCGAGGGTGTAGCGCGGCGAGAGGCCCAGAAAGACATCGGCGTTCGCAAGTCCCAGGTCGCCATCGAGCAGCACCACGCGGCGGCGCGCGGCCGCGAGCGCGGTGGCGAGGTTGACCGAGACGCTGGTCTTCCCGACGCCCCCCTTGCCCCCGGTGACCGCGATCACCTGCACGGGTTGCCCGAGGGACTCGAGCTTGGAATTGTTGATCAGACTGAGCTCAGGTCGTCGCATGTGACAGTCTTCCAAATCGTCGCCGCAGCAGGTCTTCATCGGCGGCCGCACCGGTCGCCTTGGCGAGCCGTACGGCCTGGGAAACGAGCTCCAGGGACCTCGCGGGCCTCAGGTCCTCGGGCACGCGCTGGCCGTCGCTCGTGTAGGAAAGGGGCAAGCGCGCACGAATGAGCACCGAGAGTGCGCCACCGAGGCTCGTCGCCTCATCCAGCTTGGTGAGCAGACACGAGCCCGGATTGGCGGGCCGGAAGCGGTGCACCGCTTCCTCGAGGGCTCCGGCCTGAGTGCTCGCCGCGAGCACCAGCGCGGTCTCCAGTTTCGACGCGCAGTTGGCGAGCACCGCGAGTCGGGGCGTGAGCTGCGCATCGCGCAGGCTCGAGCCCGGCGTGTCGATCAGCACCAGGCGGTAGCGCTCGAGGCGCGTGAGCAGGTCGGGAAGGGCCTCGAAGCGCTCAGGAACGTGCACCGGCACGCCGAGGAGCTGCCCCAGGCTCTGCATCTGGTCCTGGGCGCCGATACGCACGGTGTCGGAGGCAACGAGCGCCAGGTCCCTCGGGCCGTGCCGCAGGATCCAACGCACCGCCAGTTTCGCGAGCATCGTCGTCTTGCCGACGCCGGTGGCGCCGACGAAGGCGACACGGCCGCCGCCTTCCAGCCAGCGATCGCCCGTGACGAGAAGGTACTGCGACAGCCCCGCGATCGCGAACCGCCGGCCCTGAGTGAGGTCCACCCGCTCATCGAGCTGACCGATGATGTGGTCGACAAGGTCCTGCGCGATACCGATCTCGGTCAGCTCGCGAAGCAGCTCCGTGTGTATCGGCGCGCGGCGCGCGCGGTCGCTCCAGGCGAGCTGTGCGAGTTGGGTCTCGAGCATGCGCCGCAGGGTCTGCAGCTCCTTGCCCATGGACTCCGTAGGAGCTTCGGGCTGCGCCGGCTCGAACAGGGGCAGCGGTGCAGGAGCCGAGACGGAAATGTCCGGAGAGGCGGGCGCGACGTCCTGTCGTCTCGCGGCGGCAGCGGGCATCCGGTCGTGGACGGCCGGGGCGGTTGCCTGCTCATTGGCGGCGGGCAGCGGCTCGGCCTTCTCCAGGCTGCCGGCATCGAAATCCACCGCGGCAGTGATTTCCACCCCCTCCGGTATGCGGCGGGAGGAGAGGATCACCGCGTCTTCGCCCAACTGCTCGCGGATGGAGCGCAGGGCCTGGCGCATGTCGGGCGCCGTATGTCGTACGATCTTCATGTTTGTTTACCTACCGACCGCGGTGACGACGCGGACCTTGCGGTTGTCGGGAATCTCGTTCCAGGCGAGCACGTTGAGGTGGGGCAGCGCCGCGCGCAGGAAGCGCGACATCTGCGCGCGCAGCGGCGGCGGCACGAGCAGCACCGGCGCCTCGCCCGAGGCCTCCTGGCGCCGCGACGCCTCGGCGACGCGCTGTTGCAGCCGCTCCGCAAGCCCCGGCTCGAGACCCGGGCTCGTGGCGTTGGCGGCAAGCGAGCCGGAGAGCAGCCGCTCGAGCTCCGGCTCGAAGGTGATCACGGGCAGCTCGGAGGCGATGCCGGCGATGTCCTGCACGATCTGGCGGCCGAGGGCGACGCGCACGTACGTCAGCAGCACCGCCGGATCCTGCGAGCGTGGCGCATGCTCTGCCAGAGTCTCGATGATGGTGCGGATGTTGCGGATGGGAATGCGCTCGGCGAGCAGGCTCTGCAGCACACGTACGACCGCGGAAAGAGGCAGTACGCGCGGCACCAGATCCTCCACCAGCTTCGGCGCGCTCTTCGCGAGCCCGTTCAGCAGCTGCTGCACTTCCTCGTGCCCCAGGATCTCGTTGGCGTGTGACTGGATCACGAAAGAGAGGTGGGTGGCGATGACGGTGCTCGGGTCGACCACGGTGTAGCCGAGCGCCTGGGCGTGATCGCGGCTCGCGGCATCGATCCACACCGCCTCCATGCCGAAGGCCGGGTCGCGCGTGGCGATGCCCTGCAGCGGACCGAAGACCCGCCCGGCGTTGATGGCCAGCTCCTTGTCGGGATAGATGACGCTCTCGCCGACCGGCACGCCGCTCAGGTTGATTCTGTAGACGTTGGGGGCGAGGTCGAGGTTGTCGCGGATGTGCACGGCCGGGACGAGGAAGCCCAGCTCCTGCGAAAGCTTGCGCCGCACGCCGCGCACCCTGCCGAGGAGGTCACCGGTCTGGCGCTTGTCGACGAGGGAGACGAGGCGATAGCCGACCTCCAGGCCGACGAGGTCGACCGGGCGCACGTCCTCCCAGGTCAGCTCGCGGGCCTCGGGCGCCGCCGCGGCGGGCTTCGGGGCCGCGGCGGCAGCGGCCGCCGCCGTGCGCCTCTTGTTGATCAAATACGCGGCGGAGCCGCAGACGGCCGCGATGAGCAGAAAGGGGACATTCGGCATCCCCGGAATGAGTCCCATCACCCCGAGCAGGCCCGCGGCCACCCCCAGCGCCTTCGGATTGCCGAAGAGCTGGCGGCGCAGCTCGCCGCCCATGTCCTGCGACCGCGACATGCGGGTCACGATGAGCGCTACGGAGGTCGAGAGGAGCAGCGCCGGAATCTGCGCCACCAGGCCGTCGCCGATGGTGAGCAGGGTGTACGTATGGACCGCGTCCCCCACCGCCATCCCGTGGCCGATCGTGCCGATCGCGAGGCCGCCGATGATGTTGATGAGGAGAATCAGGATGCCCGCGATGGCATCGCCGCGGACGAACTTGCTCGAGCCGTCCATCGCGCCGTAGAAGTCGGCCTCGGCGCGGATCTCGGAGCGGCGGGTACGTGCCTCCTCCTGCGTGATCAGGCCCGCGTTGAGATCGGCATCGATCGCCATCTGCTTGCCGGGCATGGCATCCAAGGTGAAGCGGGCGCTCACTTCGGAGATGCGCCCCGAGCCTTTGGTGACCACCACGAAGTTGATGATGGTCAGGATGATGAACACCACCACGCCTACTGCGAAGTTGCCGCCGACCACGAACTCGCCGAATGACTGGATGACATGGCCCGCCGCCTGCGGACCGGCGTAGCCATGCAGCAGAACGACCCGCGTCGAGGCGACATTGAGAGCCAGCCGCAGCAGCGTCGCAAGCAGGAGGACGGTGGGGAAAACGCCGAACTCGATCGGTCGCGAGACGTAGAACACCGCCATGACGATGACGATCGAGAGCGCGATGTTGAAGGTGAAGAGCACGTCGAGCGCTACCGGCGGCAGCGGCAGGATCACCATGGCGAGCACGGCGAGGACACCTGCCGGCACGCCGATCCCGGCGCGCAGCAGGTCCCGCCATGTCGGCAGGTTGGGGCTCGATGTCGTAGTGGCTGCAGTCATGAGTTAGTGGCGTGTCGCTTCGATACCGGGGTCGATCGCCGGCGGCTCGGGCGGCCGCGCGCCGGAAGTGCGGGCAGCCTTGAGCTGGTAGATGTAAGTGAGGACCTGGGCGACGGCGACATAGAGCGCCGCCGGAATTTCGCCGCCGATCTCGACGTTGTGATAGAGCGCGCGGGCGAGCGGCGGCGCTTCGAAAATCGGCACCGAGTGCTCGGTCGCAATCTCGCGAATGCGCGCGGCGATGAGGTCCGTGCCCTTGGCGATGACGAGCGGAGCGCGCATGCGGCTCTCGTCGTAGCGCAGCGCCACGGCGAAATGGGTCGGGTTGACCACGATGACATCCGCCTTGGGCACCTCCTGCATCATCCGGCGGCGCGCGAACTCCCGTTGCGTGCGCCGGATGCGGGTCTTCACCTCGGGCGAGCCCTCGCTTTCCTTGTACTCCTCGCGGATTTCCTCGCGCGTCATGCTGAGTTTCTTCGAATGCTGCCAGAGCTGCCAGGGCACATCGATCGCCGCGATGAGCGCAAGGCCGCTGGAAACGGCGAGCAGGGCGTCCGAGGTCAGAGCGGCCGCCTGCGCGATTCCTGCCTGGAGAGGCGCGTTGCCGAGCGCGAGAAGGTGTGCCGATTGCTTGCGCAGCACCACCACGGCGATGACCGCGACCACGAGGAACTTCGCGAACGCCTTGGCGAGCTCGACGACGCCTCGGGTGGTGAAGAACCGGCCGAAGCCGGCGATCGGATCCAGCTTGGCGAAGTTCGGCGCCAGCGCGGCGATGCTGAAATTCCACCCGCCAAGGGCAAGCGGCGCCACCAGTGCGGCGAGCAGTGTGAGTCCGAGCAGCGGAGCGCAGACGACGAGGGCGCGGAGCATCTCCGCGGAGGCGGCGGATAACGCGAGGCTCGGATCGAGCGCCGTGGCCGGGCTCGGCGCGAGACCGGATCTCATGATGTCGTAGAGCGTCCCGCCGATGGAGCCGCCGAGAAAGCGCAAGCCGCCCGCGGTCACCAGCAGCACCGCGGCGGCGCTCAGCTCGGGCGAGCGGGGGACCTGGCCTTCGTCGCGCGCCTTCTCCAGGCGCTTGCCTGTCGGTTTCTCGTTGCGTTCCTGATCGTTCTCGGCCACGGTGTCAGGCTCCGCTCAGGTGACGCAGAAAGGCCAGGGCGAGGGCCAGGAGGCGGATGAAGCTCGTCTCCAGCGTCGGCAGCCCCACGATGATGGCGAGGAAGCCGAAGACGAGCGCCAGCGGCAGTCCCACGGAAAAGATGTTGAGCGTCGGTGCAGCGCGGCTGACGACGCCGAAAGCGAGGTTGGCGATGAGCAGGGCTGTCACTGCCGGCAGCGATACGGCGAGCGCCCCCGAGAAGAGCTGCGAGCCCCACGTCACCACCGACCAGAAGCCGGCGGGTCCGAGGCCGGTGGTGCCGATGGGCAGCGTGTGGAAGCCATCGATCAGCGTGCTGATGAGCGCCAGGTGTCCGTTGAGCACGAGGAAGATCAGCGTGACGAGGATGGTATAGAGCGTTCCGAGCGCCGGGGTGCTGGCGCCATTGTTCGGATCCAGGTTATAGGCGAGCGACAGGCCCATGCTGTTGGCGAGCACCTCGCCGCCGAGCGACACCGCATCGAAGAGGATCTGCAGGCTGAACCCGAGCGCCGCGCCGATGACCACCTGCTGCACGGTGATGATGACGCCCGTGGCAGACAGGGCCGTCACGTCGGGCACCGACACGAGCGGTGCGACGAGCAGCGACACGGCGCCGGCGAGTATGACACGTACGCGCACCGGCACCGCGACCGAGCCGAACGCCGGCGCCACCATGAAACAGGAGCCGATGCGCACGAACGGCCAGAAGAGCTGCGCCAGCCAGCCGTCCAACTCCGTTGAGGTGAGGGTGATCATGGCCTCGGGTGCGCTCTCAGTTGAGGAGCCCCGGGATGCTTACGATGAGCTCGTGGGTGTAGCCGACGAGCGTCTTCAGCATCCAAGGGCCGGCGACGGCGAGAGTGAGCGCGATGGCGAGCAGCTTGGGGATGAACGACAGCGTCATCTCGTTGATCGAGGTGGCGGCCTGGAAGGCGCCGATGACGACACCGGTGATCAGGGCGGCGAGCAGCAGCGGCGCGGCCAGGACGAGCGCTATCTCGAGCGCGCGCGTGCCGATGGTCATGATGGTGTCGGGGGTCACGGCGTCCTCAGTGATAGAAGCTCGAGGCGAGGGTGCCCATGACGAGCGTCCAGCCGTCGACCAGGACGAACAGCATCAGCTTGAAAGGCAGGGAGATGAGGACGGGCGAGACCATCATCATGCCCATCGACATCAGCACGCTCGCGACCACCAGGTCGATGATGACGAACGGAATGAAGAGCAGGAACCCGATGATGAACGAGGTCTTCAGCTCGCTGGTGACGAATGCCGGCACCAACACGCTCAGCGGAACGTCGAGCGGAGTCTGGTAGCCCCGTCCGCCGGCGATGTGCACGAACGTCGCGATGTCGTTTTCGCGGGTCTGGTGCAGCATGAATTCCTTCAGCGGGACTTCAGCCCGCGAGAAAGCCGCCGGCGCGTCGATGGTGCCCGCGGCGTAGGGCTGGTAGGCCACCTGGTCGATCCGGGTGATGACCGGCGACATCACGAAAAAGGTGAGGAAGAGCGCAAGCCCGAGCAATACCTGATTGGGCGGCGTCTGGCCGGCGCCGAGAGCCTGGCGAAGGATGCTGAGCACGATCACGATGCGGGTGAACGCCGTCATCATGAGCAGGATCGCCGGCAACAGCGTGATCGCCGTCATCAGGGCGAGCACTTGCAGCGTCAGGGTGTAGGTTTGACCGCCGCCGGCGGCGGTCTGGACGCTGAACGCGGGGATGCCGGGCATGCCCGGGATGGCGGGCGCCGCCGCGGCGATCGCCGGCAGCAGCGCGAGAATCAGCGGCAGCAGTTTGCGCCGCAGCTTCACTTGTCCATACTCCGGCCCAAGCTCCGCTTGAGCAGGGCGCCGAAGGACGCCGCGGTGGGGGTGGTGGCTGTGGCGGCCTTGGGAAGCTCGACGGGCTCGCGCAGTACGTGGAGCGCGCTCACGCGGCCCGGGGCGACGCCGATCAGGACCTGCTCGGTGCCGACTTTGAGCAGCACGGCGCGCTCTTTCGGGCCGAGCGGCATTTCTGCGATCACATCCAGCGCATTGCCGGACCTGCCGAAGCCGCGCACGCGGCGCGCGAGCCACGCAAACGCGAAGATCGCCGCGAGCACGACGAGCAGCGCGAGGGTCACGGAGGCGACCCCGCCCGCGGCCGGCCCTGCGCCGGGCGCTGCAGCCACGATCGGACTCGCGGCGTGCGGTGCTGCGAACAACTGGCTCATTTCAGCTTGCGCAGGCGCTCTGCGGGGCTGATCACGTCGGTCAGGCGGATGCCGAACCGCTCGTTGACGACGACTACCTCGCCGTGCGCGACCAACGTTCCGTTGACGAACACATCCAGCGGCTCGCCGGCGGCGCGCTCGAGCTCCACTACCGAGCCCTGATTGAGCTGCAGGAGGTTGCGGATGGGGATGCGCGTGCGTCCGACTTCCATCGAAAGTGTTACCGGGACGTCGAGTATGACCTCGAGGTTTACGTCGCGGTTGGCTCCGGACGCACCCTCATCGGTGAGCTCGTTGAGCTCGGCGGGGCGTGCCTCGGCGGGATTGGCGGACATGGGGGACCTCGATTTGCTGCGTTACTTGCCTGAGATGGCCGGGGAATCGTTGGCGGGCACGCGGGGTTGCACCCCCGCCGTGCCGCGGCGGATGCGCTCCTGCACTTTTACGGCCTGGCGGCCGCGTGAAGTGCCGAGACCGCCGCGGAACACCGGCACGTCCTCGGCGGCGACCGTCACCTTGCCCGTGAAGTCGCATGGCAGTACGTCGCCGGCCTTCAGATTGAGGAGCTCTGCCAGCGTGACCGAGGAGCGCCCGAGGATCGTGGTGAGCTCGATTTCCGCATCCTCCATCTCCTCCTGCAGACACATCATCCAGCGCTCGTCCTTCTCCACACGGTCGCTCGCGACGCCGGCATCGAGTATCTCCCGCAAGGGCTCGAGCATCGCGTAGGGCATCGTCACGTGGAGATTGCCGCCCGCACCGTCGAGCTCGATGTGGAAGCTCGTGACCACCACGATCTCCGACGGCGAGACGATGTTGGCGAAGTGCGGGTTGATCTCGGAGTTGAGGTACTCGACCTCGATGGGGGCGACGTGCGACCACGCCTCGCGCAGGTCCGCGAAGACGCTGCGCAGCACGATGTGAATGATGCGCTGCTCGGTGGCGGTGAACTCGCGGCCCTCGATCTTGGCGTGGCGGCCCGTGCCGCCGAAGAAGTTGTCGACGACCGCGAACACCAGCTTCGGGTCGAGCACGATGAGCGCGGTGCCGCGGAAGGGGTTGATCTTGACGAGGTTGAGGCTCGTCGGCACGTGCAGGGTGTGCACGTACTCGCTGAATTTCTTGATGTCCACCTGGCCGACGGAGATTTCCGGCGAGCGGCGCAGCAGGTTGTAGAGGCTGACGCGGTTGAGGCGGGCGAAACGCTCGTTGATCATCTCGAGCGTGGGCATGCGCCCGCGGACGATCCGCGACTGGCTGTTGAAATCATACGCACGCGCCTCGCCGGGAGCCGGCGGTGCTTCGGTGCTCACCGCGCCCGAATCGACGCCGTGAATCAGCGCGTCGATCTCGGCCTGGTCGAGAATTTTCTCTTGGCTCATGGTGTATCCGACGCCGCTGCTACTGCATCACGAAGCTGGTGAAGTACACGGCCTCGAGCAGCTTGGGATCGCCTCCCGACTGTGTGAGGTCCTTGCGGATGGCCGTGAGCGCATCGGCCCGCAGCTGCTCCTTGCCCTCGGGCGTGGCGAGCACGCTGTACTTCTGATTGGCGAAGAGGATGAGGAGATCGTTGCGCACCACCGGATCGTTGTTCTTCAGCAGGTCCAGCGTCTTCTGATCGCGCGACATCACCTCGACCGACACCTGCAGGAAGCGCACGAGCTGATCGGCCTGGAAGTTGACGACGAAGGGTGGATCGAGGGCCAGGTAGAGCGGCGGCCCGGCGGCCTTCTGCGCCGCGGCCGTCCGGGAGGCGGATGCCTTGTGACCGTGTGTCAGGACGAGCGCGGCACCGAGCCCGACCACCAGCACTGCGGCAGCGATGATGATGTACAGCAAGGGGATGCGGCGTTTGCCCGCTGCGGGCGCTTCCGCGCCAGCCGGTCCTTGCGCCTGGGCGAGGGCGGATACGTCGGGCATCGGTCTGTGATCTCCTACGGGTGGCACGGCGCCAGGCGCCGGTTGGTTTGCGCTTCTGAGGTGCAACGGCCATGCCATAGCCGTTGAAACGCGCCTAAGTGCCTGACCGGTAAGAGTTTGGTTGCGGGTCCGGGAGTGTGAGACGCGTCGCAGTCGGGTGGGCGCGACGGTTTATTGGCGGAGTAGGCCCGGGAGGGGGCGAGTACTCACGCGTAAGTGTCGAGCAGGCCCAGTCCGCCCATGGAGATTCGCGCGTCCGAGCTCTCGCGGCTGACGCCAGCGATTCCGCCTACAGGCGTCGCCGCCCGCCCGGAGCTTCGCTGGCTCTGACCGCGGGGCGACTCCCGCGACACCCCGGCATCCGCCAGAGTGAGCCCCTGGCTGGCAAAGAGCTGGCGCAGCTGCGGCAGTGACTGCTGCAATGCGGTGCGCGTGTCCGGCTGCGCGGCGCCAAACCAGACGCTCGCCTTGCCGTCGTGCACGGCGATGTTCACCTGCAGCGGGCCGAGGTGCTCCGGTGAAAGCTGGATGGAAGCGGACTGGATGCCCTGATTCGCCATCCAGGTGAGCTTCGTGCCGAGCTCATCCGTCCAGGCACCCGTGCCGACAGGGGAGGAGAGCGTCATCCGCGAGGAGTCGATCGCCGCCGGTTGCATTCCATGCGGCGCCGTTGGCAACTGCGCGGCGGCGGTGAGCGCCGCGGCCGCAGTGTTCGCGGCCGCTGCGGCCGTTGCGGCAGGAGAGGAGGCTGCCCCAGGCGCCGGATTGGAGGCGCCGGATTTGGCATCCGCCGTGAGGCTCTGCGTGAGCAAAGCATCGAGCGCCGGCGCACTGCCGCTGTTGCCCGAAGCGGTGATTGCAGCGCCCGCCGATGAAGAAGCATCGCCGGTGGACGTGGTGGTCGTGCTCGCGGCACTGCCGCTCGCCGCGGCCGGCGCCGCAGGCACCCCGACCAGCGCGGCGACCAGCGCCTGCTGGAGGAGCGTCAGAGCGCTCGATGCCGGGTCAGCTGCGGAATGTGCCGTGGACGTATGGCTCGACTCATCCGCGTCGGATTGATTCGTTGTCTTGTTACCCGAAGTGTCGGCAATTGCGGCGGCGTTGGCCGGAGTTGCGGCCAGTGATTGGGCAAGAGCGACCGAGAAATCGGTGGTTGCGGCTGCTGCTTGTGCCGTTCCCTGTGCCGACGTGGATGTACCGGATGTGCCGGCTTTCGCCGAACCAGGCTTGGGTGCACCCGAGGAGCGGCCGGTCTGCGCGCCGGAGCGGGAAGGGCCGCCTGTGCTGCCCGAATCCGTCGACCCGCCCTTGCCGGAGGGCTTTGACCGGGAGGAAGTCGACTTGGAACCGCCCGAGCGGGACGCGGAAGACCGGTCAGCCGGCGAATGCGCTGGGTGCGAGCCGGAGGAATTGGCCCTTCCGGCGTCGTGGTCGCCGGTAGCGGTGTCGCTGCGCGTCCCGGTGCCCGTGTCGCTACCGGTGCCGGCGCCCGAAGCCGTGGACGAGGACGAGCTTGCGGAACCCGGCGCTGCCGAGGATGCGGGCGCCGAGGGTGAGACGCGCAGCGATGAGCGTCCGGACAGGAGGTCGGAGCCCGAGGCCGCGCCGCCGAGGACGGAAAGCGGGAGATTGTCAGCTGCCATGGGCGATCGACCTTCTGGACCAGAGTTGCTGTGAGCGCTCGTCGCTTTCCTTCTGCTCGATCTTTTCCGTGACGCGCCTTTCCTCCTCCTGCCAGTGGCTCGCCAGATTGCCGACCGCGGCTGCCCGCCGGGCCGCGTTGCGCCAATTCTCGAGCTCCGCGGTGCGCTGCAGCCGTGCCTGCGTGAGAATCTGGCTTTGCTGCCGCAGCGCCTCATCGAGTCGGCTGAGGAATACCTGATACTCGCGCATGCCGGCGCCATTCATGCCGGACTCGGCGCGGCGTGTGAAATCCCGGACGTACGCGCCGCGATACACCTCGAGCTCGTCGAGCTTCGCTTGCGCCGCGGCCACCTTCTTCTCGCAGTCCGCCAGCGCCTCGGCCTTGCGCCGTTCGATGTCGTCGACGACGCGCCGCACCATGCCGATTCGCTCAGTCTTTTTCATTTAGCCGCCGGCTCGGAAAGAGTTTCATTGAGGGCGGCGAGGCTCGCCGCGAGGTCGACCCGCTCGCGCATGTCCTGCTGCAGGAAGCGCTGCATGCGAGGCCAGAGGGTAAGAGCCTGATCCACACGCGGATCGCTGCCGCGCTGGTACGCGCCGATGGCGATCAGGTCGCGGTGCTGTTGATACGTCGAGAGCGCCTGGCGGAACTGCCGTGCCGCCGCCAGATGGGGGCCCGAGGAGATCTCGTGCAACGCACGGCTGATCGAGGCCTCGACATCGACTGCCGGATAGTGGCCGCTCTCGGCGATCCGGCGCGAGAGGACGATGTGGCCGTCGAGGATGGCCCGTGCGGCGTCCGCGATCGGATCCTGCTGGTCGTCGCCCTCGGTAAGAACGGTATAGAACGCGGTGATGGAGCCGGAGCCTGTGGCGCCGTTCCCCGCCCGCTCGACGAGTTGCGGCAGGCGCGCAAACACCGAGGGCGGATAGCCCTTGGTGGCCGGCGCCTCGCCGATGGCGAGGGCGATCTCGCGCTGCGCCTGGGCGAAGCGGGTCAGTGAATCCATCAACAGCAGCACGCTGGCGCCCTGATCGCGGAAATACTCGGCGATCGCCGTGGCGAGCCATGCTCCATGCAGACGCATCAGCGGCGGATGATCGGCCGGCGTCGCGACGACAACGGCGCGCGCGCGGTCCTTGGGGCCCAGGATCCGTTCGACGAATTCCTTCACTTCGCGGCCGCGCTCGCCGATCAGTCCGACGACGATCACATCCGCACTGGTGTACCGCGCCATCATGCCCAGGAGGACGCTCTTGCCGACGCCGCTGCCGGCGAAAAGTCCGACGCGCTGACCGCGGCCGATGGTCAGGAGGGAGTTGATCGAGCGGATACCGACGTCGAGCGGCTCGCTGATGGGATGCCGCGACAGTGGATTGATCGGACGGCCTGTCAGTCGCACGGACGCGCTGCAGGAGAGAGGGCCGAGTCCATCGAGCGGCTGCGCGGCGCCGTCGACGATGCGCCCGAGCAGCTCTGGTCCCACGCGGACGGTCCCTGCGCGCTGACGAGGGATGACGCGCGCATTGGGTCCGAGGCCATGCGCATCGCCGGAGGGCATCAGGTACAGCCGGTCGCCGGCGAAGCCGACCACTTCGGTGGCCGTCAGCGAGCCGTCGCCGGCAATGACATCGCAATAGTCGCCAACTGACGCCTGACAGCCGGCTGCCTCGAGCGTCAGTCCTACCATGCGCGTGAGGGAGCCTTCGACCGCGGGCGGCTCCGTTTCCTGCACCGCGCGGACCCGGCGCTGCAGGCCCTCGCGCCAGATCGCGCCACGCGCGACATCGAGGGACGCGGTCACTGACCCTCCCGCGTCGTCACGCGGTCATCACCGAGCGCGCTTGCGGCAACGGCAGCGATGCGCGCCTCCAGCCGTGCGTCGATACGCGAGGACTGGCTGTGAATGACACACCCGCCGCGCGACAGTGTTGGATCCTCGACGATCGTCCAGGCGCGATCGGCGGCAGGGGCCGTCAAATTCTCCCGGACCGTTGCCGCATCTTCCGGATGCAGGTGGACGCGCACTTCGCGCGCTGCCGCTGGAAGGAGTGCGAGCGATTCGCGCAGGATGGCGATCACCTGCGCCGGCTCGATCCGCAGCTCGCGCCGGGCTAGCTGCTTGCCGACGCTCAATGCAAGTTGTGCGAGCTCGCTCTCGATGTCGGCATCGAGTTGCTCGAGCGGGCGGCCGAGGACGTGGAGCACCGCATCGAGGCTCTTGACACGTTCCTCGAGAGCCGCGAGCCGCGTGCCCGTCTCGGCGCGCGCGCGCGCCATGCCGGCTTCGTAGCCGCGGGTCTCCGCCTCCTTGAGGGCGCGCCGCAGCGACTCCTCGGTCGCGGCGGACCGGCGCTCCTCGTGCGAGCGGCCGACGATCGGTCCCTCGACCTCAGGCAGCCGCCAGCGCTCGATCGTCGCCGCCGCTGCTGCCGGACTACGACGTGGATCAGACATATTCCTCGCCCTTGCCTCCCAATGCGATGGTGCCCGCCTCGGCGAGCTTGCGGGCGATCTGCAGAATCTCCTTCTGCGCTCCCTCCACCTCGGAGAGGCGGACCGGTCCCTTCGCTTCCAGGTCGTCGCGCAGCATTTCGGCGGCCCGCTGCGACATGTTCTTGAAGATCTTCTCCTTCAATGCGTCCTCCGAGCCCTTCATGGCAAGCAACAGCTTCTCCGCCGGTACCTGCCGCATCAGCTCCTGCATGCTGCGGTCGTCGAGGTCGATCAGGTTGTCGAACACGAACACCAGGTCGAGGATGCGCGCGGCGAGCGCCTCGTCGCTTTTCTCGATCTGCTCCATGAGCGCGCTCTCCTGGCTCGGCTCGAGGAAGTTGATGATGTTGGCGGCCGCCTTGGCGCCGCCCAGCACCGAAGTCTTGCCGGCGGATTTGCCCGCGAACTGCTTCTCCATGATGTCGTCGAGCTCGGTGAGCGCGCTCGGCTGCACGCCGTCGAGGGTGGCGATGCGCGCGACGACCTCCGGGCGCACGTTGGGCGGCAGGTTCTGCAGCACCTCCGCCGACTGATCGGGATCCAGATAGGCGAGAACGATGGCGATGATCTGCGGGTGCTCGAGGCGGATGAGCTCGGACACCGCGCGCGGATCCATCCACTTCAGCGCCTCGAGCCCCTTGGTCGAGCGGCCGATGTTGATACGGTCGATGATGCTGGTGGCCTTGTCCTGCCCCAGGGCATCGACCAGCACCTTGCGCAGGAACTCGTCGGCGCCGACGCCCACCGAGGTCTGGCTCTCGACGGTCTGCGCGAACTCCGTGATGATGCCGTGCACCTCCTCGCGCGAGACGTTGGCGAGCTTCGCCATCGCGGAGCCGATGCGCTGCACCTCCTTGGCGCCCATGTGCTTCAGCACCTGTGCGGCTTCGTTCTCGCCGAGCGTCAGCAGCAGGATGGCGGCGCGCTCGGTGCCGCTGCGGCTGGCCTCGCGCCGGTCGGCACGCTCACTCATCGGAGCCTACCCAGCCGCGCACCACCTGCGCGACCCGCTTCGGATCCTGGTTCACGAGCGTGCGTGCCTGCGCGAGTTGCTGCTCGTGCGAAAGCGCGGTCACGACGGCGTCCTTCTGCTGTGTGGGCAGGGCGGCCACGCCCGCTCCACCCGACGTCCCGCCCGGCAATCCCTGTGCGCCGGCGCCAGGGGAGGCGAGACGCATGGGAGTGATGAGAGTTCTCACCAGCGGCCGCAGCACCGAGAGCACCAGCACGAGCACCACCACGAGGCCGGCGGCTATCCGCAGCAGGCCCCAGACGAAGGGGGTCTGCCAGACCGGCGGCGCCTGATAGCTGCCGTCATTGGCCGGAGCGCTCCCGGTATCGAGCGATTCGTTGAGGACACTGACGCTGTCGCCCCGGGTCGCATCGAATCCCACCGCGTCCTTGACGAGCGCGGTCACCCGCGCAAGCTCGTCTGCACTGAGCGCGACCTTCGTAACCTTGCCGTCCGTCCCGGTCACCGTGCGATCGCCGATCAGCACTGCGACCGTCAGGCGGCGAACGGTTCCTGCGGGCTGGCTCGTGTAATCGAGCGTGCGGTCTATCTCATAGTTGCGGGTAACATCGCGCGAAGTCGTTTTGTCGCCGGGTGCTCCGACCGTGCCGCCGACTGGCTGCGTGCCGGGCTGACCCGCGCCTGCGGCGCCGGCTGCGGTGGCGCCCTGAGCGCCGCCGGCAGCGCTGCCGGCCTGCGCCGCACCTTGCGCCGCGGCGTTGGTTGCGGCAGCAGTCTGACCGGCTGCTGCATTCGCCGGCGCGGCGGACGGAGGCACGACCGTGCCGGGTGTGGGAGGCTCGTTGGAGAGCGACCCGGGCACGCCACCGCTGGCGGCGCTGCCCGCGGTCTGCTCGGAGAGCTGCTCGCTGCGGACGATCTGGCTGTTGGGGGCGTAGAGCTCCTTGGCCTGCTCGGTGACGCCCATGTTGAGCTGGGCGACCACCTGCGCATGCACCAGCCCGGGCCCGACCAGAGGCGTGAGCAGCGCCTCGATGCGCCGCGCATAATCGGTCTCCATTCGGTGCACCATGTCATATTCGCGCTCGTCCATGGCGTACGGATCATGGCCGTTGGGCGCGGACAGCAGACGCCCCTGCTGGTCGACTACGGTGACCTGGCCGGGCGCGAGATTCGGTACGCTCGATGCCACCAGGTTGACGATGGCCTGCACCTGCTCCTGCTCGAGGTTCGAGCCCGGCTTCAGCTGCACGAAAACCGAGGCGCTCGCGGTGCGGTTGTCGCTCACGAAGACCGACTGGCGCGGCTCGGCGAGATTGACGCGCGCTCCGGCAACGGGCTGCAGACTCGCGATGGTGCGCGCCAGCTCCATCTCCAGGGCGTGCTGGTAGCGCACGTCCTCCATGAACTGGCTGACGCCGAAGCCGGAGCTCTTCTCCAGGGCGGCGAAACTGTCGTTGTCCGTGAGCCCCTGGCCGGCGAGCTTCAGGCGTGCCTCGTTCAGGCGCTCGGCCGGAACCTCGATGCCGTTCGTGCCGCCATCCAGCTTGTAGGGAATCTGTGCGGAGTCGAGCGCCTGAGCGACCTGCGCCTCGTCCTGCGGCGCGAGGTTCGCGTAAAGAAGGCTGTAGGTCGGACTGCGCGACCAGAGCACGATCCAGACGCCTGCTGCGACCGCGGCGGCGATGCCTATCAGGAGCAGCAGCGGCCGCAGGCCGGCCGGCAGCGCGCCTATGTTGGCCGGACTGGTCTGCGCGGTCAGACTGTTCGAGAGTGTCGCGGAATCTGCAGCCATGGTCTGTGGTTAGTCCGTGTGCTCACATCTGCATGTTCATGATGTCCTGGTAGGCGCTGATGAGGCGGTTGCGCACCTCCGTCAACGCCCTGAAGGACACGCTCGCCTTCTCCATCTGCACCATCACCTGCGGCAGCTCGACACCGGGGGTGCCGCGCGCGAAGGCGTCGGCGAGCTCCGTGGCGCGCTGCTGGCTCTGGTTGACCTGATCGATGCCCTGCTTGAGCAGAGTCGCGAACTGGCTCTCGCCGCTACCCTGCGTCGCTGCCGGCTTGGACGGCGTCGGGCGCATCTCGGTCGAGAGAGAGCGGATCTGGGCAAGTACCCGGTCGATTTCCATCTGGCTCATGGTGGACCCCGTCAGGCAGCCGGTACGTCGATGCCGGCTTCGCGCAGGCGTGCGAGCTTGTAGCGCAGGGTGCGCGGACTGATGCCGAGGCGCTCGGCCGCCTCGCGCCGGCTCTGATGACTACGCAGCGCATCGAGGATGAGATCGCGCTCCGCCTGCACGAGCGAGCCGGCGAGCGAGGGGCTCGTATCGCGCGGCAGCGGCGCCGTGGCGCCGTCGGCGCCGGGCGGCTGCATCGTCTCGTTGGCCAGCTCGAACTGGATGTGCTCGGGCCGGATCACCGGCCCGGTGACCAGGATGAGCGCGCGCTGCAACAGATTGTCGAGCTCGCGCACGTTGCCCGGCCAGCCGTAGGTGAGCAGCAGATGGGCCGCTTCGGCGCTGAGCGCGGGAATGGGCTCGCCGGGCCGGCAGCGCGCCGTCAGCAGCTGCATGGCAAGGGGCAGCACGTCGTCGCGGCGCAGCCGCAATGGGGCGATCGCGAGCGGGAATACGTTCAGGCGGTAGTAGAGATCTTCGCGGAAGCGGCCGGCGGCCACTTCCTCGCGCAGACGCCGATTGGTAGTGGCGATGACGCGAACGTCGAGGCTCACGGGCGAGCGGCCGCCGAGCCGCTCGACCTCGCGCTCCTGCTGCCCGCGCAGCAGCATTGCCTGCAGGCCGAGAGGCATCTCGGTCACCTCGTCGAGGAGGAGCGTTCCGCCCTGGGCCTGCTCGAACTTGCCGGCGTGCGCGGCGTGCGCGCCGGTGAAGCTGCCGCGCTCGTAGCCGAACAGCATCGCTTCCAACATGTTATCGGGTATCGCGGCGCAGTTGACCGCGACGAACGGCCCGCCGGCGCGCGGCGAGCGGCGATGAATGTAGCGCGCCAGAACCTCCTTGCCGGTCCCGGATTCGCCGACGACGAGAACCGTGCAGCCGCTGAGCGCGACGCGGCGCGCGAGATCGACGAGACGTCGGGAGCTCGGCGCGCATGCCACCGGATCGGATTCAGCGCGCCGCGCGCACACTCCCGGATCGGATTCGGTGCGCTGCGCGCACGGCTCCTCGCCGGCGGGGCATTCCAACGGTGTTTCGGCACTCTCGGACATCCAACCTCCCACGCATGGGCTAGCTTCGTCGTGGAGGAGGTTGCAAAAGGCGTGCCGGGCGCAAACCGGCAATAAAGCGTGAACGCTGTCACGTTGGCGGCAGCAATCTGCCGCCCCGGCGTCAATCTTCCGTCGCGGTCTCGATGCCGAGCTTGCGCAGCTTCTCGACGAGAGTCGTGCGGCGCAGATTGAGGAGGCGCGCGGCGTGCGCAACGGTGCCGTTGGCACGCTCGAGCGCCTGTTGGACGAGCGAGCGCTCGATCGCGAGCAGGTGCTCCCGAAGGTCGAGTCCGGCCTCCGGCAGAGTCATCAGTGAATCCGACACGGCGGCCTGCGGCGCGCTCGCCGGGGTGTCTGCATCCGTGCCGGTCTCGAGCAGATCGAGCGTCTCGTCCCCGTCGAGGACGTGCTCGTCGCCGGATCCGGGCTCCTTCCTGGGCTGCCGCTCTTCCCAGACCCAGCCTTCGGGCGGCCGGTACTTCGGCGGCAGATCCTCGATCTGCACGATGCGCCCGGCGGCAATGATGGACAGCCGCTCGATCAGGTTACCCAGCTCGCGCACGTTGCCGGTCCATGGATGCAGCGCGAGAGCGGCAAAGGTGCGCTGTGCGAGCTGCACTTTGCTGCGGCCGTCCGCTACGTTCTGCGCCACCAGCTCGCGTACGAGCAGCGGCAGGTCCTCGACGCGCTTGCGCAGCGGCGGCATGTCGATGGGGAATACATTCAGGCGGTGAAAGAGATCCTCGCGGAAGGCGCCGCAGCCCATGGATTCCTCGAGATTGCGGTGCGTCGCCGCGATGATGCGGACGTTGCAGCGGATCGGCACGTGATTGCCGACGCGCTCGAACACCCGCTCCTGCAGCACGCGCAACAGCTTCACCTGCATCGAGGGGCTCATGTCGCCGATCTCATCGAGAAACAGCGTTCCGCCTTCCGCGATTTCGAAGCGTCCCTTGCGGGCCGCGATCGCGCCGGTGAAGGAGCCCTTCTCGTGGCCGAAGAGCTCGGACTCGAGGAGCTCGGAAGGAATGGCGCCGCAGTTGACCGCCACGAAGGGGCGGTTGCGCCGCGGGCTCAGATCGTGGATGGCGTGGGCGGCAACCTCTTTGCCGGTGCCGGACTCGCCGAGGATGAGAACGGTCGAATCGTGGGCCGCGACCTGCCGGATGAGGGCATTGACCTCACGGATCGCAGGCGAGTTGCCGGTCAGAAACCGCGCCGCGGCGGGTGAGAAGCCGGTCAGTTCGGCTGGCGCGCACTCGTCCTGGCCCGATGTGAGGACCGAGAAACCTTGCGCTGCCGCCATTTCGACTCCCGTCTGCTCATCTCAGCTCTTGTTGGGTCGGTGCTGGGGCTCCCGCGGCCGGCTTGCGCCGCCCTGATGGAACCCCGTTCCGCGCCGCAATGGTGCGCACAGGCGCGGGCGCGAGCTGTGATGCGCATCCGGTTGTTTACATCTGGAGACAGCCTCGCTCGAGGTCCGTGACTGCGGTCACGATCATGCGGCAATCACTTGCTCAGGGCGCGGACGGTGCGCGTGCCGGCGATCTGGCGGCGGTGCCGGCGGAACGCCATCTTCTCGATGAGATCGGCAATGGTCTCACCGAGGGGGAGGAAACGTGCCTTCACGTTGCCGTCCGGTGTGACGTTCGTCACGCGGCCGGGAAGACGCAGCGGCTGCGCCAGGCAGTCGTGCAGATAAACTTCCAGAACCCCCTGGGCGCCTGCTTCCGGCAGGGGATGCGTGCCGCGCCAGACGGCGCCGAGCGCGTTGAAGCGTACGGAGGCGGGCGCGGGGCGGGGACGGTTGGTGGCGAGAATCTGGCCGACGAGATCGAGGAGAAGATTCATCTTGCGCTCCAGGCGCATGAGATCCGCGGCGTATGGGCTGTTCTCGTCGGCAGCAGCAGGCTTTTCCACCGGGCCGTGCTCTTCCATGGCATCCCAGGCCTGCAGCACCTGCAGGTTGCGCTCGGCCAGGCCCGCGGCGCTATCGGCATCGAAGGGGGGCGCCGAGCCACGCCATAGGACGGGAAGCACGTCCTGAAAGGCGAGCTCCTCGTACAGCACAACAGTGTCGGCACCGTCGAACATACCCGGTTATCGGCCGAAGAGCCTCCCGCTTTAGCCGTTCATTCCGTTATGTTATATCAGCCCGCGCTGCTCAGGGGTGTGATGTTCGTCTGGGTTTCGTCCAGGAAGAAGCGGCGCACCAGCATCGCCTGCTGCAGCTTGCCTTTGCGGACATACGCCTCGTAGAGGAGGTCCTTCATGACCTCGAGCGCGATGCCGGCCTCGTGCCCTTCCAGGAGCGGGATGTTGGGATGCGGGTCGGTGGCGGAGCCGAAAAGAAGGCTTTTCAGCTTGACGAAGGTGTCGGTGGAAAGGGCCGCGAGGTCACGTACTTCGTTGAGCTCGTCGAAGAGCCGCAGCTTGCCCGCTTCGCCCAGATCCGCAAAGACTGCCTGCAGGGTGCGGCGGCACATCGAGGCGAAGGCGTTGAAGGCGCCGCTCGAGAAGCATGTCAGCGTCTCCTTGAAGAGCAGCTCCACATCCTCGGGAAGATACGTGAAGGAGAATTTCTCGCGGGCGCGCTCGACCTCGGTGAACTGGGACGACAGCTCGATGCGGCTGGCCGCGTACATGCGCACGGAGAAGCGCAGGAATATGGGCGCGTGGCAGGCGTCGCAGCGGTAGACGACGCCTACCTGAGGGGGACGGTAGGTCTGCAGCTCCTCGAAACGCGGCACGGCGCTCACCGTGACGTGAGCGACGACTTGGCAATGCGGGCACGTCAGCGCCAGGTTCTTTTCCTGGCTGTTGATGAGGCGGCTCGATGGGTCGATGTGGATGGACATGATGCGCGAACGTCGGGCTTACCTGGAGACTCGCCTTCGCGGCGGCAGTTCTCGGAGGCTCTTCTTGTGCTTGCCCAGTGCGGCAATTGTAGCTCATCGGCGACAGTCGAAGCCGCCTTTTACAGCGCCACCTGCGGCGGCGGGGCACATCCTCGTGCCTGAATATGACATAACGCGACAACTACGTCGCGAATAGCTCCTTGACTCCGCCGGCGATCAGCACCGAGACGTCCATCAGCACGCGTGGCAAGGCAATGCCGCCGCGGGCGATGAGGTATTTGGGCTCCCACTGCGGGTCGAACTTGGCCTTGTAGCGCCGCAGTCCCTCGAAGTTATAGAAGTGCTCGCCGTGGCGGAACACGAAATTGCCGACGCGGTGCCAGGCGGGGGCCAACGGATGGCGATCGAGCCCCGAGAGCGGCGCCATGCCGAGATTGAGCCAGCCGTAGCCCTGATCGCGGCCCCAGGTCATGAGCTCGACGAAGAGGTAATCCATCGTGCCCGCGGGCGCCGCCGGGCCGAAGCGCATGAGATCGACCGCGAGCTCGGCGCGCGTGGCGGTGGTCCAGAGGTTGGCGAAGGCCACCGGCGTGCCTGCCGCGCGCACCACGGCGAGCGGAAACCGGCTCAGGTACTGCGCCGAGAAATAGCCCACGGAAAAGCGCTTCTCGCCGGTCGCCTTGCTGGCGAGCCACCCGTCAGAGATCCGTTGCAGCTCGGGCATCAGTCCGTCGATTCCGGCGGGCGGAAGTATCTCGAAGGAGAGCCCGTCCCGCTGCGCATGCCGGTGGGAGTGTCTGAGCCCGGCGCGAGCGGCGCCGTCCAGGGAAAAATCGGCGAGCCGCACGCGCGCTTCCTCGCCGACCTTGAGCGGCGCGAGGCCGAGGTCGACATAGAGCGAGAGTCGCTCGGCGCTGGCCTGGTAGAACACCGTCTGGCCGCCGTGGCGGTCCGAGAGCTCGCGGAAGCGCCATACCAGGTCCTCCGCGCCGGCGGGCGAGCCGACCGGATCGCCGAGCGCGATCCAACTGTGGCCGGCGACCTGGTACATGAGGAAGGTATCCGCCGAGTCGTTGAAGAGCAGACGCTTGTCACCGGTCAGTGCGGCATTCGCGAGGCAGTTATCCGAGCGGTTGATGATGGCGCTTGCGCGTACGAGATCTTCAGTGCTCGCCACAGCCGGCTCCGGACGCGCTGGCCGCAGCAGATTCAGCATCAGGTATGCCGTCGCCAGCACGATGACGGCAAGCGACGCGCGCAGCATCCGTGGCGCGTTGGCGTGCAGCGCGAACGTCCACCAGAGCTCGTCGGAGTACGGCACGTTGCGGTACACGAGAAAACCGATCCAGACCGACAGGATGATGACACCCGTGATGCCTGCGACCCATGCCGGACTGAAGCGCTCATCGAGAATCGCCGTCGGCCGGTAGAAGGCCCGCCGCCCGAGCGCCAGCACCGCGAGCACGAGCGCGAGCACGATGGCCTCCTCGTACCGCAGCCCCTTGAGGAAGGAAGCCACGATGCCGCAGACCAACAGTGCGAACGAGATGGAATAGGCCGCGCGGACTCGCCGGAAGAGCGCGCGAGCCAGCACCAGGAGTCCGAGCCCGATGACGCTCGCGACCAGGTTGGAGACTTCCAGCACCGCGAGCGGAATGAAGCGGTGCAGGAGCGCCAGGCGCGAGTTGATCGCGGGCGTCGCTCCCGAAACGAGCAACACCGTGCCGCCGAGGAAAGTGAGGGCTCCGGCGATCTGCGGTGCGACGGGGGCGACGTACATCGCGGCGCGCTCGCGCGCCCGCGCGAGATGTGCGCGAGTGGCGCTCAGCTCCTTGTATCCGAAGAGCACGGCGCCGAAGAGCAGCGGCACGAGGTAGTAGATCGCCCGGTAGGCGAGCAGGGAGCCGAGGAGGGCTTCCGCAGGAATGCCGCGCAGGATGAGCAGCATCACCGTCTCGAAGACGCCGATCCCTCCTGGCACGTGGCTCACGATTCCGGCGATGACCGCGATGGCGTAGGCGCCGATGAAGGGAATGAAGGCGATATGCGAGCCGGCGGGCAGCAGCCACCAGAGCACCGAGCCCGCGAGGCTCAAATCGATCACGCTGAGCGCCACCTGCGGCAGTCCGATCGCGGGGCCAGGGGCGCGCAGCGCCCAGCCGCGGATCTCGAGTACGCCGCGCGACAGCGCCGACCAGAGTGCATAGGCGGCTACCGCGGCGAGGAGCAGCGCGCCGACGAGGAACGTCAGGTCGTGCCCGAGGTGCAGGACGGCGGCACTCTGGGCGGGCGACAGAAACAGAGAGAGGCCGGCGAGAGTGGCAAGCCCGATGGCGATCGAGAGGCTGGCGAATGCGGCGATGGTCGCCACCTCCACCGCCGTGACGCCGGCGCTGGCATAGAGGCGGAAACGGATCGCGCCGCCGGTAAAGGCCGCAAAACCGAGCGTGTGGCCGAAGGCGCTGGCGATGAAGGACGTGAAGAGAATCTGGCCGTAGCGCAGGCGCCGGCGCAGGTAGCGCAGCGCCAGCACGTCATAACCGCTCAGTACCCAGTAGCTGATCGCGGTGAAGCCGAGCGCCGCGAGCACGTGTCTGCGCGGTATCGCCTGCAGGTGCGCGAAGACTCTGTCGAAGTGCAGGCGCGCGATCTCACCGTGCAGCACGTAGGCCACCGCGGCGAACACCAGAAGCGCGGCGAGCGGGCCGATCCAGCGCAGCAGGCCACCGCTCTGGCCCTCCCGTCCGGCTCCCGGCGGTTTCCCGGGACGCTCGCGGCTCCCAAAGGCATCCTTCAAAGGGCTCTTAGCCCTCGCGTCAGCGGCTCTCCGAGGTTTCAGCACTTGCAAGAGCCGCTCTCGGGGGATGTCAACGCGTCAGAGGCTTGTAACGGATGCGGTGCGGTTGCGCGGCTTCCTCGCCCTTGCGGCGCTTGAAGTCCTCGACATACTCCTGGTAGTTGCCCTCGAACCAGACGACCTGCGAGTCACCCTCGAAAGCAAGGATGTGGGTCGCGATGCGATCGAGGAACCAGCGGTCGTGCGAGATCACGACCGCACAGCCCGGGAAGCCGAGCAGCGCTTCCTCCAGCGCACGCAGCGTCTCGACGTCGAGATCGTTGGTCGGCTCGTCGAGCAGCAACAGGTTGCCGCCGGATTTCAACACCTTGGCGAGATGCACGCGGTTGCGCTCGCCGCCCGAGAGCTCGCCGATCGTCTGTTGCTGCTGCGAGCCCCTGAAGTTGAATCGCCCCACGTAGCTGCGCGAGGATGTTTCGTAGTTTCCGACCTTGAGGATGTCGAGTCCGCCGGAGATTTCCTCCCAGACGGTCTTCCTGTCATCGAGGGCGTGGCGCGACTGATCCACGTAGGCGAGCTTCACGCTCGGCCCCACCCGGATCTCGCCGGCATCCGGCTTCTCACCGCCAGTCAACATCCGGAACAACGTCGTCTTTCCGGCGCCGTTCGGGCCGATGATGCCGACGATGCCGCCGCGCGGCAGGCTGAACGACAGGTTGTCGATGAGGAGCCGCTCGCCGTAGCCCTTGCGCAGTCCCTTCACCTCGATCACGAGCTCTCCCAGGCGTTCGCCGGGAGGGATGTAGATCTCGTTGGTCTCGTTGCGCTCCTGGAATTCGCGCGATGCCAACTCCTCGTAGCGCTGCATGCGGGCTTTGCTCTTTGCCTGGCGGGCCTTCGGGTTCTGACGGACCCACTCGAGCTCGTGCTCCAGGGCTTTGCGCAGCGCCTCGCGCTCGCGCTCCTCGAGCTTCAGCCGCTGCTCTTTCTGCTCGAGCCAGGAGGAGTAATTGCCATGCCACGGTATGCCGTGGCCGCGATCGAGCTCGAGGATCCACTCCGCGACGTTATCGAGGAAGTAGCGGTCGTGCGTCACGGCGACGACGGTGCTCGGATATTCCTCCAGGTAGCGCTCCAGCCACGCGATCGACTCCGCGTCGAGGTGGTTGGTCGGCTCATCGAGCAGCAGCATGTCGGGGGCGGAGAGCAGCAGCCGGCAGAGCGCTACCCGGCGCTTCTCGCCGCCCGAGAGAGTGCCGATCTTCGCCTCCCACGGCGGCAGCCGCAGCGCGTCGGCGGCGATCTCGAGCTTGCGCTCCAGCTCCCAGCCGCCGGCGGTATCGATGGCATCCTGCAGCTTCGCCTGGCGCTCGAGGAGGGTGTTCATCTCTTCCTCTTCCAGGGGCTCTGCGAAACGGTCGCTGATCCGGTTGAATTCTTCGAGCAGCCTGAAGGTCTCGCCGATGCCTTCCTGGACGGTCGTGCGCACGTCACTTGCCGGGTCGAGCTGCGGCTCCTGGGACAGATAGCCGACGCGGATGCCGCTCTGCGGGCGCGCCTCGCCGTCGATCTCCTTGTCTATGCCGGCCATGATCTTGAGTATCGTGGACTTGCCCGCGCCGTTCAGGCCGAGCACACCGATCTTGGCGCCCGGAAAGAAGGAGAGACTGATGTCGCGCAGAATGACGCGCTTCGGGGGGACGACCTTGCCGACCCCCTGCATGGTGAAGATGTATTGGGCCATTTCCTGTCGAGCTTCGATGAGGCAGCGAGCCAGTATTATCATCGACTTGGCGCCTCTTGGGCAGGTGGGCTTGCGGCCTGTGTTAGGCTTGCACCCCCGTACCTTGGGGGCCCCCCGATGAGCGACAACGTCGTGGTGATCGCCGGCGAGCGTCTCGCACGCTACGGCTTCGGTGACGGCCACCCGTTCGGTCCCGACCGTCATGCTGCGTTCCTGCGCGAGTTTGGGGCGCGCGCGCTCGATCGCAAGGTGCGCGTGCTCGAGCCTCGCGATGCCAGCGACGAGGAGCTGCTGGCGTTCCACACGGCCGCCTATCTCGAATTCGTGCGGGAGCGCTCCGCAAGCGGGCAGGGCTATCTCGACGGCGGGGATACGCCGGCCTTTCGCGGCGTGTACGAGGCCGCATCCTGTGTGGTGGGAGCGACCCTGACGGCGACCCAGGGCATCATGGCAGGCGACTTCCGTCACGCATTCGTGCCGATCGCGGGGCTCCATCATGCCGCGCGCGACCACGCCGCGGGCTTTTGCGTATTCAACGATTGCGGAGTCGCCATCGAGCTTTTGCGCCGCAAGTTCGGGCTGGAGCGGGTGGCCTACGTCGACATCGACGCACATCATGGCGATGGTGTCTTTTACGCCTTCGAAAGTGACGCCGCGGTCATATTCGCCGACCTCCATGAGGACGGCCGCTATCTTTACCCGGGGACCGGGGCGGCGGAGGAGACAGGTCGCGGAGCTGCCCAGGGCACCAAGCTCAATTTGCCGCTGCCGCCAGGCGCGGACGATTCCGTCTTCTCGGACCTGTGGCCACAGGTCATCGAGCACCTCGAGCGCTTCAAGCCTGAGTTCCTGATTCTGCAATGCGGAGCGGACAGCATCGAAGGGGATCCGCTGACGCATCTACGCCTCACGCCGCGTGCCCACGCACGGGCGGCAAGCGAGCTCGTCGCCCTCGCGGACAGGCTCGGTCACGGGCGCGTGCTGGCGCTCGGAGGCGGCGGCTACGACCGCTCCAATCTCGCCAGCGCCTGGAATTCAGTGGTGGAGAGCCTCGCAGCCTAGCGCCGTAGCGGCCGCACCGGGAAGCATCGGCCAGCCCGCAGCGGGGCCCTGCTGCGGACCCCTTCAGGGAAGCGTCTCCGGCCAGGAGGCCTTCCGGTAGAATCCCGGATTCCACCCGCTTCCATCGACAGGGCCCCCCGAAATGTTCCCGAAGAGCCTGGACATCCGCAGCTTCGACCCCGAGCTCAACCGCGCACTCGAGGGTGAGCAACGCCGCCAGGAAGATCACGTCGAGCTCATCGCTTCGGAAAACTATGTGAGTCCGCGGGTGCTCGAGGCGCAGGGTTCGGTGCTCACGAACAAATACGCGGAAGGCTATCCGGGCAAGCGGTACTACGGCGGCTGCGAATACGTCGACATCGCCGAGCAGCTCGCCATCGACCGGGCGAAGAAGCTCTTCGGAGCAGCTTACGCCAACGTGCAGCCGCACTCGGGCTCGCAGGCCAATGCTGGCGCCTATTTCGCGCTGGTGCAGCCGGGCGATCCCATCCTGGGGATGAGCCTCGACCATGGCGGGCATCTCACCCACGGCGCGCGCGTCAATTTCTCGGGAAAGTTCTTCCGCGCCGCGCAGTACGGCATTCGTCCCGATACCGGGGAAATCGACTACGACCAGGTGCGGCGCCTGGCCGAAGAGCATCGCCCGAAGATGATCATCGCCGGCTTCTCGGCGTACTCGCGCGTGGTCGACTGGGCGCGGTTCGCGGAGATCGCGAAAAGCGTCAGCGCCTATCTCGTGGTGGACATGGCGCATGTCGCGGGACTCGTCGCTGCAGGCATCTACCCCAATCCGATACCGCACGCCGATGTCGTCACCACGACCACTCACAAGACGCTGCGCGGGCCGCGCGGCGGCCTGATTCTGGCGCGCGAGAACGAGGAAATCGCGAAGAAGCTCAACTCGCTCATCTTCCCGGGCACGCAGGGCGGACCGCTGATGCACGTCATCGCGGCGAAGGCCGTGGCGCTGCTCGAGGCGCTGCAGCCGGAATTCGTCGATTACCAGAAGCAGGTATTGGCGAATGCCCGCGCCATGGCCGCGAGGCTCGCCCGCCGCGATTATCAGATCGTTTCGGGCGGCACCGACAATCACTTGTTCCTGGTGAGCCTCATCGGCCGCGCGATCACCGGCAAGGAGGCCGACGCCGCGCTGGGGAAGGCCAACATCACCGTGAACAAGAACGCCGTCCCGAACGATCCGCGTCCGCCCATGATCACCAGCGGCCTGAGAATCGGCACGCCGGCCGCGACGACTCGAGGTTTCAAAGAGCGCGAGGTCGAGCAGGTGGCCGATCTCATCGCCGAAGTGTTGGATGCCGGCGGTGCGGATGCCGTCGTGGAACGGGTGCGCGGTGAGGTGGTCGAGCTCTGCCGGCGTTTCCCGGTTTACGGGACCTAGCGAAGGCCGGCCGGGGCAGGACGCGGGTCTTACCGAGCAATTCCGTGTACTGCCCCTTCTGCGGCCACATCGAGACGAAGGTAACCGACTCCCGGCTGGCCGGCGAGGGACGTCAGATCCGCCGCCGCCGCGAGTGTCTCGCCTGCGGCGAGCGCTTCACCACCTTCGAGACCGCCGAGCTGGTAATGCCCATGGTCGTCAAGGGCGACCGCACCCGCGAAGCATTCGACCAAAGCAAGCTCCGCTCCGGCATGGAGAAGGCGCTCGAGAAACGGCCCGTGCCGCGCGCGCAGGTCGATGAGGCCCTGAGCCGCATCGCCCACAAGGTTCGCGCCCTCGGCGACCGGGAAGTGCCCGCACGAGTCGTTGGCGAGCTCGTCATGGAGGAGCTGCGGCAGCTGGATGAAGTGGCCTATGTGCGCTTCGCATCCGTGTACCGGCACTTCGAGGATGTCGAGGCGTTCCACGAGGAGATCCGCAGGCTGCGCGATCAGCGCGACGGGAAGCCGCCTCGGGAGCAGAAGCGCCCCGCGAAGCGGCAGCCGGCAGCGGATCGCGACCAGCTCTCGCTGCTACCAGCGGAATCGCCTGCGGAATTGCCTGCTGAATCGGCGCCAGAGCAAGGGCCTGGCGCAGGTCAGGCACCCAAGTGAGGCGACCCGCCGATGTTCAGCGACTTTGATCGCAGCGCGATGGCTCGCGCGCTCGCGCTTGCCGAGCGCGGCCTCGAGACGACAGATCCGAATCCGCGGGTCGGTTGTGTCATTGCGCAAGGCGCAGAGATCGTCGGCGAAGGATGGCACGAGCGCGCGGGTGAGCCGCACGCAGAAGTCCATGCTTTGCGCGCAGCCGGAGCCAGAGCCGCAGCTGCAACCGCCTACGTCACTCTGGAGCCGTGCAGTCATCATGGCCGCACTCCCCCGTGTGTCGACGCACTGCTCGCCGCGCGAGTGGCGCGCGTCATCTTCGCCTTGGAAGACCCCAATCCGCGAGTGAGCGGCAAAGGAGCGGAGGCACTGCGGCGGGCTGGAGTAGCTGTCGAGTCCGGCCTCATGGCAGCGGAAGCCGCAGACATCAATCCCGGCTTCCTGAAGCGCATGCGCTCCGGCCGCCCATGGGTCAGGGTGAAGCTCGCAATGAGCCTCGATGGCCGGACGGCGTTGGCGAATGGCGCGAGTCAGTGGATTACCGGTCCGGCTGCCCGCGAGGACGTGCAGCACTGGCGTGCCCGCAGCTCCGCGATCCTGACAGGTATCGGCACGGTGCTGGCGGATGACCCCCGGCTCGATGTGCGCTTGCCGGATCTGCCGAACGGACGCCCGCGGCCGCAACCCCTTCGCGTCATCCTCGATGCTCGGCTGCAGACTCCGCCAGGCTCACGGATGCTGACTACCGGAGGCACCGTGGTGATCATGACGGCTAAGGATCACGGCGACAGCGAGGCCGAGGTTGCTCTGCGCCGCGCGCAACTCGTGGAACGCGGCGCTGCAATGGAGGAAGTCTCCGTCGCACAGCCCGGTCGTTTGAGCCTGCCCGACGTAATCGACCGGCTCGGCAGGCGCGAGCTCAACGAGGTCTGGGTCGAGGCGGGCCCCCGCCTCGCCGGGGCGCTTCTGCATCAGGCGCTCATCGACGAGCTCATCATCTATATCGCCCCCAAACTGCTGGGTCCGCAGGCGCGGCCGCTGGTCGAGATGGGTGAGTTGCGGAATCTGGAGGCTGCGCCCAACTTCATGGTCGTCGAGACCCGTCGGTTCGGCGAAGACGTGCGGCTGCTTTTGCGGCCGCAGCCCCATAGCTTCAGCGGCGCTGGCAAGTGATCGTGTTGCGGGTGACTGGAGGAACGTAACGAATGTTCACAGGCATCGTCCAAGACGTCGCCCGGGTGGTGAGTCGCGAGACACGCGGCGGAGATATCCGACTGCTGATCGCTTTCGATCGACTGGATCCGGCCGGATTTAGCATTGGTGATAGCATCTGTGTGCAGGGCTGTTGCCTGACGGCAGTGGAGCTTCGGGCTCGCACGTTCGCTGCCGACGTGTCGCGCGAAAGTCTTTCCCTGACGACACTCGGCGACCTAGCCCCCGGCTCATCGGTCAACCTGGAACCATCGCTCAGGGCAGGCGATCCGCTCGGCGGCCATCTGGTCTCGGGGCATGTCGATGGCATCGGCGAGATTGCCGCGATCAGCGGCGACGCGCGCTCGACGAGAGTCGAGATCTCTGTGCCCCCCGCCCTTGCCCGCTACATCGCCCGCAAGGGCTCTGTTGCCATCGACGGCGTGAGTCTCACGGTGAATGAAGTGCGTGGCGCCACGTTCGGCATCAACCTCATTCCCCACACCCAGGCGGTGACTACGCTCGGCGGGCTGCGTGCCGGCACCAGAGTGAACGTGGAAGTCGATCAGATTGCCCGCTACGTCGAGCGGCTTCTTGCCGATCCCGCAAACCCGGCCTCATAGTGACGACCACTCCGACGTGAAACGTACAGCATGACCGCGTTGCGAGCGCTCTGGCGGCTGCGTGCGGGCATCTTCCCGAGGCTGCTGATCGCGCTGCTCCTGGTTGCATTGCTGCCGCTCACCGCTTTCTGGCAGCTCGAGCGGCAGCGCATGATCGACAACGGCGAGGCCGAGGCGCAGCAGCGTCTCGAGCTGTTTGCCGACAGCGCGGTGCAGCACGTCGACGACTGGATGCGGCTCAACCTCTCCGTCCTCGAGCTTGCGGCCGGCCAGGAGGCGATGCGCACCATGAGCGGCCCGGCGCAGCAGCAGGCAATCGCCGGTCTCGCCCCCCAACTGCCCTGGGCGTACCTCATCCATACGGTGAACCTGAAGGGTTGGAACGTAGCGCGAAGCGATGGCCGCCCGGCGAACTGGTACGGCGACCGGGAGTATTTCAAGGAGCTGGTGGCCGGCAGGCCATACGGCATCGATGTGCAGATCGGGCGGACGTCGCATCTGCCCGCGTTGATCGTGGCCGTGCCCATCATGTCCCGCGATGGCAGGCTCGCTGGAATGCTGGTCGAGGCCACGACTCTCGATCACGTCACGCAGGCGGTGACATCCGCGCGTCTCGGACGAACGGGCCATGTCTACATCATGACCAACTCGGGTCGGCTGATCGCAGACCGGGGCGTGTCGATGCTGCACGGGCTGCGTGATTTCCGCAGCCGGCCCGTGTATGCCGCGGCTCGGCGGGGCGATGGTTTCTATCATTATCGTTACAGGGGCGCGGCGAAAGTTGCCGAGATACGGCATACCGATTTCGGCTGGATCGTCGTCGCGCAGCAGCAGCAGACCGAGAGCATGGCTGCCGTGTCCCAGGCGAGCCGCTATGCCTGGCTGCTTCTTGCGCTCACGACGCTGGCCGTCACGTTGATTTCGGCACTGGTCGCGCGCGGCTTTGCGGGCCGGATCGCCCGGAACACGCGCGCGCTCGAGGCAGCGAGGGCGGAGGCCGAGAAGGCCAACCGCTCGAAGACCAGCTTCGTCGCCGCGGCGGTGCATGATCTCATGCAGCCGCTCAATGCAGCGCGCATGTTCGTGGACGCCGCACGCGCACGACTGACATCGGCCGCCGACCGGGAGGTGTTGAGCGGTATCGACAGCGCGCTCGAGGCCGAGGACGAGATTCTTTCCACGCTGCTCGACATCTCCCGTCTCGAGTCCGGCACGTTCGAGGTGCATGAGCGTGACTTTGCGCCCGGCGCGCTGTTCGAGACGCTCGGGCGGGAGTTCGGCATCCTGGCCCGTGCCCGCGGCATCGAGCTGCGGGTCGCGCGTTGCAGCGCGGTGATCCACTCGGATGAGGCGCTGCTGCGGCGCATCCTGCAGAACTACCTTTCCAACGCGGTGCGCTACAGCCGGCGCAGAAGAGTGCTCATGGGATGCCGGCGTATCGGCGGGCTTCTGCGGATCGAGGTATGGGACAGCGGTCCGGGCATCCCGCCGGAGCATCACAAGCGGATCTTCCTCGAGTTTCAGCGTCTCGACACCGGTGCGCAGTCGAACGAGCGCGGCGCGGGGCTCGGCCTCGCGATCGTGGAGCGCATTGCGAAGCGTCTCGGCCACCGGATCGGCTTGCGCTCGTGGCTCGGACGCGGCAGTGTGTTTTTCGTGGACGTCCCGCTCGTGAGAGACGTTACGAGGGGACAGGAATCCGCCGCAATGGTGCCAGCCGCGGCAACGCTGCCTGCGCGAATGCCGGCCGCGTCGATGCCAGCCCCGTCCGCGACAGGCGCGTCGGTGGTAGGTGCATCGGCATCAGGCGCGCCGTTGCCAGGTGCCGCGGGGCCAGGCGCGTCGGTAAATCCGCCGTCGAGTCGCAGTGAGCCAGCTGGCGGACATCGCGGCGGCTCGTTGCTCGAGGGCAGCTGCGTTTGGTCGGTGGAGGACGACCCGCAGGTTCGTCAGAGCGTCGCGGCCCTGTTGACGGGCTGGGGTTGCGAGGTGGTGCTGGCAGCCACAGCGGCGGACGCTTTGAGTCTCGCGGAGCAGAACCCGTCGGCACCGGATCTGCTGCTGCTCGATTATCGGCTACCGGATGGCAACGGCCCGGCGCTCGTCCCCGATCTGTTCCGTCGCTGGGGAGCGGAGGTGCCGGTGATGATCGTATCGGCGGAGCGCAATGCAGCCGTGCGGGAGCAGGCTCAGGAGAAGGGGTGGGGGTTCCTGGCGAAACCGGTCAATCCCTCGAAGCTGCGGGCGGCGGTAACGCACTTATTGTTGAAGAACGCAGCGTCGGTCTGACCCGAGCACTCAAACCGCCTCGGGCAGCGCACAGCAAGAAGCGCCACCTTCCGCTTCCAGCCCTTTGGCGAGCAGCGCCGCGTGTGTGCGTGTATGGCAGCCGAGCTTGTGCAGAACGGCCGCGACGTGCACTTTCACTGTGTTCTCCGCCAGGTCCAGCTCGTGTGCGATCTGCTTATTCAGCAGGCCGTCGGCGATACCCATGAGCACCCGCATCTGTTGCGGCGTGAGCTGCGCCAGCCTCGCGGCGAGCTTCGCATCGTCATCGTTTCGCCGCGCCGGATGCTGCGGAAAGCAAGTGCCTCCCGCCATCACGCTCGCCATGGCGGCGAGCATCTCCGCGAGCGGCGCGGACTTCGGCAGAAATCCCGCAGCGCCGAACTGCTGCGCGCGGGCGACGGTGCGCGGATGATCGTTGGACGAGATGACGATGACGGGAAGCTCCGGGCGCTGACCCCGAAGCAGCAGAAGCGCCGAGAAGCCGCGCGCCCCGGGCATGTGCAGATCGAGCAGCGCCAAGTCCAGGTCCGGGTGCTCAGCAATCGTGGCTTCGATCGCGCTCAGGCTCGAGGCAGTGAGTATCATGGCGGACGGCATGGCCGAGTGCAGCGCCTGCGTGAGCGCGGCGCACACCAGCGGGTGGTCGTCGGCGATAACGATCCTGGCCGGCGCCCCGCCACCCGGGGCGGTTTCATTGGCGCGATCGGTCGTCATGGTTCACCCCGATGGACAGTCGTGCCGCGGGGCCCAGGCGGTGCCGAAGTGCCGCGGAGCGCAAATTGGAGCACGGCTACCTTAATTGATCCTGAAAAGGCGGCGTCGCGCGTTCTGCGTCAATGGACGCTGGCCGCCGACGCCGCTTTGGCGCGTTCCCGTCGCAGGGAAGCCACGAATGCCGCCCCACTAACTCGAAGGGGTTATCGCCAGAACGTCGCATCCGCGCCAAGAATTGCGTCACACCGGCGGCCGAACCGGGCCGCGGAGGGGGACACTGAATGACCATTAGAAAGAGCGTCGTCACTGGACTCATTCTGGGGCCGGCATGCTGCGGGCTGGCGGCAGCGGCAGAAGCTCAGGGTGCGGTGGGTGCGGCCGCGCCCGCACCGCAGCTGCAACAGGTCACCGTTACTGCGAACTTCATCCGCCCGGGCGGCCAGAGCGCGCTGAAGATGAACGTTCCCGTCCAGGACGTACCGTACTCGCTGGAGGACTACAGCCAGTCGTTCATGCAGGCGGTGGACACGACGAAACTCACCGACCTCTACGGATACATGTCGGGCGTGCAGCGCGCGGGCCGCTCCGCCTATGACATCAATATCCGCGGCTTCACGAGCGGCTCGACCGATCCGAACTCCGTGCTCATGGACGGTCTGCCGGGCCTGCCGGCGCGAACCGCGTCCCCGGAAACGTCGGACATCGCGCGGGTGGAAGTGGTCAAGGGACCCGCGTCGGTGCTGTACGGCCAGGACCAGCCCGGCGGCTTCATCAATCTCATCACCAAGAAGCCGCAGGAGCACCCCGAGACCAACGTCGAGATGCGCGCCAACACCTATGACGGCGCAGGCATACCCTTCGGCCGGAAGAACGGCTATACGGGTATCGTCGATACCACCGGCTCGATGTCCGGCGGCGAAACTCTTCTCGGCCGTGCGATCGCGGAGTACACGAATCAGCAGTCCTTCCGCGAATTCGTGATCGACAAGGACTTCATGGTGGCGCCGAGCCTCACGTGGAACATGTCGCAGCGGACCCGGGCTACGCTGCTCCTCGAGTATCGCCGCGGCAACGACAGCTGGGATCAGGGCCTCGTGGCGCCGGGCTTCGACAGCAAGCTCATCGCTCCGATCACCACCCGCTACCAGAACCCCGAAGACAAGGAGATGGAGAAGGGCGAGAGCGCGACGCTCCTTCTGCACCATGCGTTTTCCCATTCGCTGAGCTGGGATCTCAACGCCCGCTCGGTGTACAGCGAAGACCACGAGATCGGCTTCGACAACAGTGCCGTACTCAAAAACCTGACGACATTGTCGCGCCTGGACCGCGCGCAGGACAATCATCACCACATCAACTTCATCGACACCTCGGTCACGGATCTCTTCCATACAGGTCCGATCGGCCATCGGCTGCTCGCGGGCGCCACTTACGGGGAGACCATCGAAGACTACAATCGCATCCGCGGCTTCAAGACCCCGCTCCTCAATATCAACATCTACGACCCGGTCATCGGCTACAGCGACGTGCCGCCGCCCCCCGCCTCGGAGCCTCCGCTGGCGCATGAGTGGGCGAGTGCCAAGCAGTACGGCGCGTACATGACGGATCTGCTGACGTTCTCCGAGCACTGGAAGGGCGTCGTCGGAGCGCGTTATCAGGATGTCAAGCAGCTGCAGGAGGAGCTCAGACTGCCCAACACCCCGAACAGGAGCCGGGACTTCAATTCCGCGTTCCCGATGGGCGGCCTCATCTATCAGCCGAACAGGGAATGGTCCATCTACGCGAGCTACAGCTCTTCCTTCGTGCCGCCGAGTCCCACCGCACAGTCGGTCATCCCCGGCCAGGCGCTGCAGGCTCAGACGGCGACCCAGGAGGAAGCCGGAGCCAAGTTCACGAGCAGGGACCAGCGGTTGACCGCAACGGTCTCGTTCTTCAACATCAAGGAGACCAACCTCATCCAGGAGGTTGGCATCACGGGCCTGTATGAGCAGATCGGCGCGGTGCGCAGTCGCGGCGGGGAGTTCGAGCTCGACTACCGCCCGACCGACTGGTGGCAGCTGAGCGCCAATTACGCGCTCATCGATGCGAAGATCATCGATGACATCGACTCGTACGTCATCGGCTCGAAGCCCCTGAATTCGCCGCGCAACAGCGGCAGCGTTCTCTCGCGGGTGCAGATGCCCGGGGCCCTGAGGAATTTTGGCTGGATGCTGGGCGCCATCTACCGCTCCGAGCGCGTCGGCAATCTGCCGACCAGCGCGACGTCGGGTGAGTTCATCATGCCGGGATATACGACGCTCGACACCGGCATCTACTACACGGGCGACACCTACAGCATCTCGCTCAAGGTATCGAACGTGCTCGACAAGCAGTACTTCCAGAGCGCCTTCAGCGCCGTACGCATCACCCCGGGGGATCCGAGGAACATCGCGCTCACCCTGGACAAGACCTTCGAATGAGCAGTCATCCAACAGGAGAAAAGACCCGATGACCGAGAGTGTTTCCCCCTCAGCCCGCGGGCCCGGCCGGTCCCGAAGCGGCACAACCCCCTCCCGTTGCCGCAGGACCGCCGGGCTCGCGTTGGCCCTGGCCGGCCTCGCGCTGTCCGCATTCGCGGGCGCGCAGGAGCCTGACCTGAGCCAAATTCCGGCGTACAAGCCCGAATCCCACGTCGTCGGACGGCTGCGGATCGCGGGCAGCCCGCTGAAGGGGTTGCTGCCGCTGCTCATCGAGGGATTCGAGAAGGTGCAGCCCGATGCCCTGGTGTCGGGCAACTACATGACCGAGAGCGAGGGCGCGCTCGGCATGATCTACTCCGGCGTGTCGGACGTCGCGCCGATGGGCGATGACGCCAAGATCACCGATCAGATGCCCTTCTACAACACCTTCGGCTACACGCCCACGGAGATCTCGGTCGCGACAGGCTGCTACAACCAGCGTGGCTGCCTCTATGCCTGGGCCATCATGGTGAACAAGGACAACCCGCTCGCTCATCTCTCCATGCGGCAGCTCGACGGGATCTTCGGCTCCGAGCGCAGCGGCGCGTGGGAAGTGGGCGGACCGCAGCACGCCATCCTTTTCACCGCCAAATACGCCCGCGGCGCCAGGGCCAACATCCGCACCTGGGGACAGCTGGGCCTCGAGGGGAGCTGGGCCAACGAGCCGATCCAGACCTGGGGATACGTCGCGCCCGGCTTCGCGGTGAGCTTCGAGCGCCACGTCATGCACTGGTCGGACAAGTGGAATCCGAGCTTCCACGAGGTCGTGGAGGAGAAAGAGGCCACGCCGGACGCCGATGGCAACGAGGTCTGGAGTCAACGCATGTACGAGGCGATCAGCAAGGACAAGTACGCCATCGGCTGGGGTGCCCTCATGCACGTCGACGGTACCTGCGTGAATCCGGACGGGACGAAGTGCCACCCGTATCCCAACATCAAGATCCTCGCGATCTCGGCGACGCCCGATGGCCCGGCGGTTCCGCTGACCGCCGCCAGTGTGCGCAATCGCAGCTATCCCCTGATGCGCGACGCCTACATCTATGTGAACAAGGCCCCCGGTCGGCCGCTCGATCCTGCCGTGAGAGAGTTCATCCGCTTCGTGCTGAGCCGCCAGGGCCAGGAGATCATCGACAAGCAGGGCATTTACAGCCCTCTGCCTGAAAGCTACATCGAGAAGCAGTTGCAGAAGGTCGACTGAAGCCCGCTCGCGGCCGCGCTTCCGGAGAGACTCACAATGAAAAAGCTTCGCTTCCTCATCCCCACTGCGGCGGCGCTGCCGCTGGCCTTGGTGGCGTCAGCGTCGGCACCGGCCTCCGCGGCCCCGCAGGCGCAACCCTGGCTCAAGAACTACGAGCCGAATGCCGAGTCGCGGAAGTTTCCGGCAGGCTCGGCAGCGGAGCGGCGAGCGCGAATGCATGGGATCGCCTATTCCCGCGCCTACACCCGGCAATTCGATCTCAGCGGGCTGCCCGGCTACGCGCCCAAGTCGCACCCGCACGGCACCATTCACGTCTGCGGCAACAACTACATCGGGGACTCGCCGCTCGGCGGCTGGTGGCGGGCGGCTTTCGCCAGGTACCAGCCCGGCATCAAGGTGGTGTACGACCTGCAGACGGCGGCAAACGGCATCGCCTGCCTCTACGAGGGCCGCGCGGACATCGGCATCGATCACCAGCCGCTCTTCTACGATGATCTGGCGAATCTGCGGCTCGAGGGATTCCTGCCGAGCGGCATCTCGGTGGTCACGGGCTCCTACGATACGATCGGATGGCAAAACACCTTCGCCATCATCGTCAACGCCAGCAATCCCATCACGGGCGTAACGATGGAGCAGCTCGACGGCATCTTCGGGTCCGCGCGAGCGGGCGGCTGGATGCGCACCAACTGGCACCCGGAATTGGCGCGCGGCTCCGCGGGCGACATCCGCAGCTGGGGGCCGTTGGGACTGACCGGAGAGTGGGCGCACCGGAGCATCGATACGTACGGTTTCAGCCTGCGGTATTCGACGGCGCTCGAGTTTTCCGACGATGTCCTGAAGTCGAGCGACAAGTGGAACGGCAACCTGCTCGCCTTCGGCAACTATAAGCGCGCCGATGGCACGACGTACCTGGAGTCCGACCAGATCGTCGATCACGTGGCGCAGGACGCCGGCGGCATCGGGTACATCCGTTTCCATCAGGGTCTGCCGAACACGGTGAAAGTCGTGGCGGTCGCCAGGAGCGCCGGAGGGCCTTACATCCCGCTCACCCTGGATACGGCGCGCGACCGGACCTACCCGCTCTGGGGCGAGCAGTCGTTCTGGGTGGAGGCCAGGCCCGGCAAGCCCCTCGATGCCAAGGTCTACGAGTTCATCCGTTTCGTGCTGAGCCGCCAGGGTCAGGAGCTCGTGCAGCGCGATGGCAAGTATCTGCCGCTGACGGCGAAGGTCTCAGCCGAGCAGATGAGCCGCCTCGATGCCCTGGAGGCGGGACGCTCGATCAACGGCGAGGCCCCCGGGGCGAATTGAGCGCAACTTGCGGCCTTCCAGGCAGCGCTCGGGAGTGCCCATGACCCTTTGGCGCGGCGCGCGCAGTCCCCTCTACCGGGGGCTGCGCGCGGCCGCTGTCATAGCCGCGATGGTGTTGGCCGGCGCCGCGGCAGTGGCCGGCCGGCACCTGACACCGCCTCCCTCTCTCGCCTCGATTCCGCCGCAACCGGCCGGATCCGACAGCTATGCGGCGCGTGTGGTCGCGACGCTCCCGCGCTATGTTCCCGAGAACCGGGTATCGGGAGTGATCCGGATCTGGGGTCACGGCAACCCGAAGCTGCCGTGGATGCGGCATCTCGTGACCTCTTGGGACCAGGGCTTTCGCCGCTTCCAGCCCGCTGCGCGGCTCGAGTACCACATGTACGGCACTTCCTCCGGCGTGCCCGCGCTCTTCACGGGAATCGGCGATATCGCTCTTCTCGGCGAAGAGGTGCTGCCGGAGGAGCTGCGGCCTTTCGAGCGCGTTCGGGGTTACCGGCCGCTCGTTCTGCAGGTCATGACGGGCAGTCTGGATGTGCGCAATTTCGATTATGCCCAGCAGTTCTTCGTCCATGCCGGCAATCCGCTGACCCACGTGACGCTCGAGCAGCTCGCGGCGGTCTTCGGTGCCGCGGAAGAGTCGGGCGAAGCGCCCATTCGCACCTGGGGCCAGCTCGGTCTGCGCGGCGCCTGGGCACGCCGACCGATCCATCCCTATGGCTGGTCGCTCGATGACAGCTTCGCCGAGTACCTGCAGCAGGCGCTGCTTGGAGGCAGTCACGAATGGAGCTGCGCGCTGCGGCAATACCGGCACATCTACCTGCCGGACGGCAGGATCTACGATCACGGTCAGCAGATCCTCGATGCGCTGGCGAAGGATCCCGACGGCATCGCGGTCTCCAATGTTCGCTATGCCGGCCCGGAGGTACGGCCGCTCGCACTCGGTGCGAGCGCCGACGGCCCTTTCTATCAGGCCACCGAGCGGACCCTGATCGAGGGGCTCTATCCGCTCGCGCGTACGCTTCCCGCGGTCGTCGACGTGCCGCCCGGAGGCAGGCTCGACCCCAAAGTGCGCGAGCTCCTGCGCTACCTCCTGAGCCGCGACGGGCAGCAGGCGGTGAATGACGACGGCCGATATCTGCCGCTCTCGGCAACACTGCTTGCCGCGCAGCTGCACGAGCTCCCGCCGGCCGCGACGCCCACGGAGGTGACGCAGCGGGTAGTGGGGCCACAAACGCCGGGAGCCCTGCGCATCTGGGGACCGCCCGCGATGGCGGCTGTCGTGGAGCGCTGGGCGAGCGGCTTTCAGCACCTCCACCCCGGGGTGACCGTCGAACCGCGCCTCATGGGATCCGATACTGCGATTCCCGGGTTGTATTCGGGGCGTACCGACATCGCGCTCCTCGGACGGCGCGACGACGAGACGGACGACAACGGCTTCTCGCGGCCGAAGGGCTACCGTTTCACGCGGCTCGAGCTGATGAACGGCAGCCTCGATACGGAAGGGCAGTCGGCGGCGCTCGCGGTGCTGGTGAGTCGCGGCAATCCGGTGTCGCGGCTGACCGTGGCGCAGATCCGCCGCATCGCGGGCTGTTCCTGCCGCCCCGGCGCGGCTGCGCCGCTGACCTGGGGAGAGCTCGGCGCGCGGGGCGCCTGGGCGAGGCGGCCCGTACACCTGTATCTCATGGACATCGACAGCGGAACCGGCGCCTATTTCCTGCGTGCCGTGATGGGCGGCAACGCCGCGCTCGATTGGAGCCGCGTGCGCGAGTTCCACGACGTGCGCGGCGCCGACGGCGCGAGGCAAACGGCGGCGGCCCTCGCGGCGGCCGCTCTGCGCCAGGACCCCGACGGTATTGCCGTATCGAACGTGCGCTACGCGCGCCCGGGATTGAAGCTGTTGGCCATCGCGGCGCGAAGCGATGGGGCCTTCGTACTGCCCACCCGGAATTCGATCATTGCAGGAACGTACCCGTTGGCCCGCAGAGCCTACGCATTCATCGATCGCGCACCGGGCACGCCGATCGAGCCCCGGATCAGTCAGTTCCTGCAATACGTGCTGAGTCCGGCCGGTCAGGCTGACATCAGGCGGGCCGGCGGATACCTGCCGCTCGCCGCGGGCGCGAGGGCGGAGGGGCTTGCGGCACTGAGCGGTGCCGCCGCACGGTCCGACTATGCCCTCGAGGTGGCCGAATCGCTCCCGGCCTATCGGCCGCGGGAGCGGGTCTCTGGAGCTATTCGCCTCTGGGGTCATGGCAGCCCGAAGCACGACTTCATGGGGAAGCTCCTCCGCCGTTGGGAGAAGGAATTTCACCGCTATCAGCCGCATGTGCGCATCGTCGATGACCTGTACGGTAGCGCATCGGCGGTCGGGGCTCTGTATACCGGCGCGGGCGATCTCGCCATCCTCGGCGAGGAGGTCAGTCCCGCGGAGGCGAGGGGCTTCGCGCGGGAGCGGCACTACGCGCCGACGATCTTCGAGATCGCAACGGGCAGTGTCGATGTCAATTATTACGACTATGCCCATATGGTCTTCGTCAACACGGCAAACCCGCTCGACCGACTCACGCTGCCGCAGCTCGCCCGAATCCTGGGCGATCCGCCTGGCGGGCACGGCTCGGGCCCCATCCGTACCTGGGGCGAGCTCGGGCTGAAGGGCGCGTGGGCGCAGCGGAAGATCCACGCCTACTCGTGGCGGTTCGATCAGGATTTCGGGCTTTTTCTGCGCGCGCGCGTGCTCGGCGGCAGCGGCCGCCCGAATCCGCGCATGCACGAATTCGTCACTTACAACCGTGCCGATGGGTCGATCGACGACCGCGGCGAGCAGATCCTGCAGGCGTTGGCGCGCGATCCAGCCGGCATTGCGGTTTCCAACAGCCGCTTCGCCAATCCGTCGGTCAGGGTGGTGAGCCTCGCCGCCACCTCGTCGGGCCCCTATGTCCTGCCGAGCGCCGAGACCTTGATCTCCCGCCGGTATCCGCTGACCCGGATCATCCCGGCCGTCGTCGATCTGCGGCCGGGGCAGCCCATGGACCCTGCCGTGCGGGAATTCCTGCGCTTCATCCTGAGCCGCGACGGCCAGAGCGCACTGGTCGCGGAGAGCGGCTACTTGCCGCTGGGCGCGAAGTATGTCCGTGCGCAGTTGCGAAGGCTCGATGAGTTGAGTCGCTGCCGGGCGACGAGCGGTTGCCGTGCCGGTTCTCATCAGGACCACGCGATGACGACGCTGCAGACACAGGAGCTGGCGTCCAGTCCTGGACATCCGCTCGACGGGATGATTCGCATCTGGGGGAATCCTGGTTTCCAGACGCTCGCGAAACGATCGGCGGAGCGCTTTCGCGCCCATCACCCCGAGGACCGGGTCGCATTGCACCTAACGGGAAGCGACACGGGCATGGCGGGCCTCTACACCGGTGAGGCCGATCTGGCCTTGCTGGCCCGTCCGGCCACCGACAGCGAGCTGCAGGCCTTCGAGTGGGTTTTTCGCCGTCCTCCGACGTGCGTCGAGATTGCGGCTCGCGGTTTCGGCGTGACGAGCAGGACGCCTCGCGGCCGTCCTCTGTTCGTGTATCTCGACTCCGGGCAGGGCGCGCAACCCCTGGCGCCGGTATTCCTCCATGACATTCTGAGCCAAAGCGGCCGGAGCGGGCACTCATGCACAGCCACTCGATGATCGCGGCGACCGCCGCCCTGGCGGTCGCCGTGTTGCCCGTCGCCGCCGCTTCAGTCGGCGTGGCCGTAGCAGCCTCCGCAGCCGCCACCGGCGCCGCGCAACGCGTCAGCGTCCCTTCCTGGGCGGGCTACGTGGCATCGTTGCCGCCCTACCAACCTTCCCGCCAGGTGAGCGGGAGGGTGACGAGCTGGGGGCATGGCTTTCTCAAGACGATGATGCGCGACTGGGAAGTGGATTTTCATCGCTTTCAGCCCAACGTCAAATTCCAGGACGATCTCGCGAGCAGCGCCGCGGCGATGGCTGGGCTCTATACACGCCGTGCCAATCTCGGCGTGTTGGCGCGGGAGATCGTGCCGATGGAGGTGGCCGCCTATCAGAAGATGACGGGCCAGAAGATTTTTCCCGTCACGGTGCTCACCGGCAGCTATGCCGATCCCGACAAGCTCATGGCGCTCGGCATCTTCGTCAACCGCGGCAATCCGCTCACGCGCCTCGACTTTCAGCAGTTGGATGCGATCTTCGGCGCGCGTCACCTCGCCGGCGCGCCGGCCAACGTCCGCACCTGGGGGCAGCTCGGGCTCGGCGGCGTCTGGAAGCACAGGCCCATCCATCCTTACTCCGGGCCCGCGGGCGATGAGGCGCCGGCATTCTATTTCTCGCAGAAGGTGATGCGAGGCAGCACACTCTGGAACGGCAGCCTGCGGCAGCTCGAGGCTGCGATGCAGCCCGACGGCGAGCACATTGACGGCTACCAGCGCGCGGTTGACGCCGTTTCATCGGACCCCGACGGGATCGCGGTCACGGTTGCGGGCTACCACCATCCACAAGCCAAACTCATTGCCGTAGCCATCGTCCCCGCCGGACCCTATGTCCTGCCGACCCGTGGCAGCGTGGCTGCTCGCACCTATCCGCTGTCCCGCTCGGTCACGTTTTACATCAACGACGGCCCGAAGATCCCGCCGGACCCGGCCGTGATCGAATTCCTGCGTTACGTCCTGAGCCGCGACGGGCAGGAGCAGGCGTTGCGCGAGGGAGATTTCCTGCCGCTCACGCCGCAGATCGCGCGCGCGCAACTCGCGAGGCTCGCGGACTCGGCCCCGCAGGCGGTCGCGGACGCCGGATCGGGAGCCACCGATGGGAAGCAAGGAGCCCCGGACGGCGAGCCTCCGGTGCTGGAGCTCGTCCGCAGGATTCCGGTGCCGCAGATGACCGGGACCTGGGACCACCTCACGGTGGACCCGGCGACGGATCGGCTGTTTCTCTCTGCCCAGGACCAGCAAATGGTGTACGTCGTGCCGCTGAAGGGGCGCGGCGCGATCCAGCGCATCAGCGGGGGTTTCGACCGGCCGCAGGGCGAGTTGTATATTCCCGGCGCCGATCGACTGGTGGTCACCAACGGCCGCAGTGCCCGCGTCGAGCTCATCGGCGGACAGGATCTGCGACCGGCCGCGGGACTTACGATTTCCGCGGGCGCGGACATGATCGCCTCCGATCCGACTCACGGAGTGCTGTATGTGGAGTCCGGTGGCACGGATTCGCGCCGTGGACCCGGTTGGCTGGCAGTGATCGACCCCAGGTCGGGCCGACTGATCGGCAGAGTGGCCACCGGCTACCGCGCTGCCGCGTTGGTCATGGCGCGGCAGAGCCCGCGGCTCTATGTCGCCATCCCGGCACTCGATCAGGTGGCCGTAATCGACACGGACGCGCGGAGTATCGTCAGCCGTTGGCAGGTGCCCGGGCGGCCCGCCTCGATGGCGCTCGATGAGGCGCACGGACGCCTCTTCGTTGCGACGCGCACATTTTCAGGAGATCCACGGCCGCCCGTCTTCAGCGTGTTGGATACGAACGATGGCCGGCTGCTGACCACGCTGCCGAGCAAGGACGCCACGGAGGACATGTATTGGGACGCCGCCCGCCGCCTGATCTACACGAGCAGCCTCGATGGCTTCGTACAGGCGTATCGCCAGCGGGACGCGAATCATTACGACCTGGCGGCCACGATGCGCACCGTGCCGCATGCCGGAACCTCGCAGCTCGTGTCCGATCTCGACGAGCTCTGCGTGGCCGTTCCGCCACACGCCGGGCAGCCCGCGGCGGTGTGGGTGTTTCGACCGGCGGCTCCCGGCATGAGGTAGGCCGTACCCCTGGCCGGGCCCGGCTGTGGCAACATTGAGAGAGTCACCTGCCGGAGCCCAAATGTCGAAGGTATCGAGCCGCGTGTTCTCGACTTTTCCTGCGTGGGGCCTGTCGCTGGCCGCCGCGTTGCTGGCAGCTGCGCCGTCCGCTCTGCTGGCGGCTCCGCCCGCGATAGGGCAGGCCGCTCCGCCGCTCATCGTGGCGCAGCTCGATGGTCACGAGTTCGACCTCGCGAAGCTGCGCGGCAAGGTGGTGCTGGTGAACGTATGGGCCACTTGGTGCTCGCCCTGTCGCGTCGAGATGCCGACGCTCAATGCCTTTTATCGCCGCTACCACTCGCGCGGGCTCGACCTCCTCGGCCTCAGCATCGACGCGGCTCCGGACGGTGCGCGTGTCCATCAGGTGATGCGGCAATTCAGCTATCCGGGGGCGCTGGCGAGCGCGGCGCAGGTGAATGGCTTCGGTGATCCGGTCGCGGTCCCGGTCACGTATGTGATCGATGCGCAAGGGGTAATCCGGGCGCAGCTCGAGGCCGAGGGGCCATCCGGCGTCTCGGAACAGGCGCTGGCGCAGGCGGTATTGCCGCTGCTGGCGGCCGGGAAGGGCCGGTAGGACCATTCCGGGGCCGGGGAGGGGAAACCGCGCGGGTATACTTGGGACACCTACTTCGAGGCGCCCCCATGTCCAAAGTATTGCCCCTTTCCGGCAAGCCAGCCCCGCCGGCCGGCTCTGCAGGCCTGAATTCCGTCGAGGAGCTCGTTGCGGACCTCAGGGCCGGGCGCATGGTTCTCGTCATGGACGATGAGGACCGCGAGAACGAGGGCGACCTCATCATGGCGGCCGAGCTCGCGACGCCCGAGGCCGTGGCGTTCATGATCCGCCACACCAGCGGCATCATCTGCGTCCCGATGGAAGAGGACCGGCTGGCGCGCCTCGATCTGCCGCAGATGGTCGCCAGCAACAGCGAGTCGCATCGTACGGCGTTCACGGTCTCCGTGGACGCGCGCGCCGGGACGACGACCGGCGTCTCCTCGGGAGACCGGGCGGCCACCATCCACGCGCTGGCCAACGCGGCATCGAAGCCGCAGGACTTCGCGCGGCCCGGCCATATCTTTCCGCTCCGTTCCCGCCGCGGCGGCGTGCTGGTGCGGACCGGCCACACGGAAGCCGCCGTGGACCTCTGCCGCCTGGCGGGCCTGCAGCCGGTCGGCGTCATCTCCGAGGTGATGAACGAAGACGGCACGATGGCCCGGAGGCCGCAGCTCGAGGCATTTGCCAAGCACCACGGAGTGAAGATCGGCACCATCGCCGACCTCATTCGCCATCGGCTGCGCAACGAGCGCTCCGTGGAGCGGGTCAGGGCGCAGCCCGTGCAGACGGAGCTCGGCGAATTCACCCTTTACGCATACGAAGACCGCATCAGCCAGGAAGTGCATCTCGCGCTGACCCGCGGCAAGCTGCGCGGCGAGGAGCCTCCTCTCGTCCGCGTCCATGTGGTAGATCCCCTGCGGGACCTTCTGGGCATTCGCGCCGACCCCCTGGCGTGGACGCTGCGGGCCGCCATGGAGCGGATAGCGCGCGCCGGCAGCGGAGTCATCGTGATCCTGCGCGATCGGGAGTCACCGGGCGATCTGCTGGACTCGGTGCGCTTGCTGGCGGCACCGCCCGGTGTCGGCGCGCAATCGAATGTCGGGGCGGACGGCGGCACCCTGCGGCGCGACGGAGAGGTGCTGCGGACCTTCGGTGTCGGGGCACAGATCCTGAAGGATCTCGGCGTGCGTCGCATGCGAGTACTGTCGGCGCCCAAGCAGATCCATGGCATAGCCGCATTCGGTCTGGAGATTGACAGCTACGTCGGAGAGGCCGTTTGACAGCGCCGCGCGTTCTGGAGGGCGACGTCGTCGCCCGCGGCCGCAGAGTTGCCATCGTCGCGGCCAGATTCAACGATTTCATCGTCGCAAGTCTCGTCAAGGGCGCGACGGCGGCGTGGCTGGAGCACGGCGGTCCCGCTGAGGATCTGCTGATCGCGCGCGTGCCAGGGGCGTTCGAGCTGCCCGTCGCCGCCCGCAGGCTGGCGCTTTCGGGCCGTTACGACGCGGTCGTGGCGCTCGGCTGCGTCATTCGCGGCGACACCCCTCATTTCGAGTATGTCGCGGGCGAATGCGCGCGCGGACTGCAGCTTGCGAGCCTGGAGAGCGGAGTGCCCATCATCTTCGGCGTCCTCACCGTCGAGACGGTGGAGCAGGCCCTCGAGCGCGCGGCCACGGGTGCCGGCAACAAGGGCGGGGAGTCCATGGCGGCCGCTCTGGAGATGGCGAGCCTCATGGCGCGCCTCTCCTCCTGACACCCCCTGAAGTCCCACAATAGCCCGACGACAGCCCGACGATGCCCCTCGAGTCCTCGCCCCGCACGCTTTCCAATCAACGCTCGGTGGCGCGCAAGCTCGCGCTGCAGGCGCTGTATCGCTGGCAGCTCAACGAGTGCCCCTGGCAGGACCTGATCCAGGAGTTCGGCGATGCGGAGGACATGCCGCGGGCGGATCGCGAGTACTTCCGCGAGCTCGTCGAAGGCGTCTGGCGGAATCGCGAGGCACTCGATGCGGATCTGGCTTCCTGGGCCGATCGGGGCCCTTCGCTGCTCGATCCCATCGAGCATGCGATCCTGCTGATCGGTGTGTTCGAGCTGCGTCACCGCCAGGACGTACCCTATCGCGTTGCCATCAACGAAGCGGTCACCCTGGCCAAACGCTTCGGCGCAACGGACGGCCACAAGTATGTCAACGCTGTGTTGGATCGGGCGGCGCGCGCCGTACGTCCCGACGAGCATTGACCGCGTGGCACTGTCGGAATTCGACCTCATCGACCGCTATTTCCGCGGCTGCGGCGCTCGGCGCACCGATGTCCGGGTGGGAGTGGGAGACGATGCGGCGATTCTCGATTGCCCCGCGGGGGCAGAGCTCGTCGCCGCCGTCGACACCCTGGTCGATGGCGTCCACTTTCCGCGAGGATCTCCTCCCGCGTCGATCGGTCACCGCGCGCTCGCGGTCAATCTGAGTGACCTGGCCGCGATGGGCGCCCGGCCCGCGTGGGCGCTTCTCGCGCTCACTCTGCCGCAAGCGGACGAGGCCTGGCTGTCGGAGTTTGCCGCGGGCATGTCGGCGCTGGCGCGCGCTCATGAGGTCGCGCTCGTCGGTGGCGACACTACGTCCGGGCCGCTTTGCGTCACCGTGCAGCTGTTGGGATACGCACCGCGCGCGTCCGCGCTGCTCCGCTCGGGCGGCAGGGCAGGAGATGCCGTGTTCGTGTCGGGCACTCCCGGCGACGCGGCCGCGGGTCTTGCGATCGAGCAGGGCAGGCTGCCCGGCGCAGGGGAGGCGGCCGCGTACCTGCGCGAGCGCTTCCTCTATCCCGCGCCGCGGTTGGCGCTCGGCGAATGTCTGCGCCGTCACGCCAGCGCCTGCATAGACGTATCCGACGGCTTGCTGGGTGATGCATCCAAGCTGGCGCGTGCCAGCGGCTGCGGCGTCGAGATTACATATGACGGGATTCCCGTGTCGGACGCGCTGGTGCGCGCGGTCGGGGAAGAGCGCGCGCGCGAGCTCGCGCTGACCGGCGGTGATGATTACGAGCTTTGTTTCAGTGTGCGGCCGACGCACGTGGCAAGACTGCTGTCGGAATTGCCGCCGGAGCGCTGGAGTTACACACGGATCGGCACGCTGCGGGAAACGCCGGGCGCAGACGTGCTTCGCGCCGGTGCCGTGATGAGCTTCTCGCATTCCGGCTACGATCATTTCACGACACCTGCCTGAGCGTCGGTTATGTCAAGTCGCAACGATCGGCAGTGATGCGGCAGGCACGCATCGAGTGCATGAAGGTAATTGCATCACAGTCGCGCGCGGCCCCGTTCCGTATCCTTTCGTGCGTTCAACGACCGCACGCGACTCATGCCCCCACCCGTCAAAGGATCCTCTGCCTTGCCCAAGGGCGCCGCCCGCGGCATCCCGGAGAGGATCGGCAAATACATGGTCATCAAGGAAGTGGGGCGCGGCAGCACCGGAGCGGTGTATCTCTCGCATGACGCCTACTACGGGCGCGACGTCGCGATCAAGCTGTACAACATGGACCCGAACGCCGACTCCGAGCGTGCGCACGTGGCGCGCAAGATGTTTCTCTCGGAGGCGCACCTCGTCGGAATGCTGCAGCACCCGCACATCCTGCCGATCTATGACGCCGGCGAGGAGAACGGCCACTGCTACATCGTGATGGAGCATGTGCACGGCGCGCGCACATTGGCCGCCTACTGCCGTCCCGACAACCTTCTCAGAATCGACGATGCCGTAGAGATCATCTTCAAGTGCGCGAAGGCGCTCCACTACGCGCACACGCGCGGTGTCATCCACCGCGACGTCAAGCCATCGAACATCATGCTCACGCAGGACAGCGACGTGCGCATCATCGACTTCGGCATCGCGCTGGTGTCGGACTCGGAGATCTCGCGCATCGAGGGCATCGCGGGCAGTCCGTCGTACATGTCGCCGGAGCAGGTGCAGAGCCTGGAGCTCACCAACCGCTCCGATCTCTATTCACTCGGTGCGGTGATGTACGAGCTGCTGACCGGCTCGCGGCCGTTCCGCGCCGGCAACCTGCAGAAGCTCCTGCACCAGATCGTGTACGCCACGCCGCCGCCCATCCATACCCTGCGCAAGGACGTGCCCGAGGAGCTGGAGAACGTCGTCGCGACCGCTCTGCAGAAGGACCCGGCGAAGCGGCACAAGAGCGGCCTCGACTTCGCCGCCGAGCTGACCCGGGTGCACCAGCGGCTGCGCGAGGCCAACGCCCGCATCGACCGGCAGGAGCAGTTCGGCGTCCTGCGGCGGCTGAAGTTCTTCCACGAGTTCTCGCATGCCGAGATCTGGGAAGTGCTGCGCGCGAGCAGCTGGCAGAACTACTCGGAGGGCGAGGAGATCGTCAAGGAAGGAGAGATGGACGACCGCTTCTACATCCTGGTCTCCGGCGGCTGCGCGGTCGAGCGGCACGGGCGGCGCATCGGCGCCCTCGATGACGGCGACTGCTTCGGCGAGGCGAGCTACGTGCCCGGCGCCAAGCGGACGGCTACCATCCGCGCCTCGAGCGCGGTGACAGTGCTCAAGGTGAGCTCGACGCTGCTCGAGCAGGTCTCCGCCTCGTGCCAGCTGCGCTTCAATCGGGTCTTCCTGCGGACGCTCATCGGACGTCTGCAGGGTGTAGAGCAGCAACAGCCGACCCCTTCCGCCGCCTCCTGATACCCCGGCGCCGGCTGCGGCAGCCCGCCGGCTGCTGTACATTGCCGTTCCGTGCACATCCTGCTCATCGAGGACGATACCGAGGCCGCGCGCGTCCTCGTCAATGGACTGCGCGAAAGCGGCTATGCGGTCGATCACGCCGGCGACGGCCGTGAGGGGCTCTCGCGTGCCCTGGCCGGCAGGTTCGACCTGATCGTCACGGACCGGATGCTGCCGCACATTGACGGGCTGGCCATCATCCAACAGCTGCGGCGCGCCCGTCTGGCCACGCCGGTATTGGTGCTGAGCGCTCTCGGGACCGTCGACGACCGCATCCGCGGCCTCAAGGCCGGCGGCGACGACTATCTGACCAAGCCGTTCGCGTTCGCGGAGCTGCTCGCGCGCATCGAGGCATTGCTGCGGCGCCGCCCGGGCGCCGCAGCCGAGTCGACCGTGCTGCGCGTGGCCGACCTGGAGTTCGATCTCCTCGCCCGCAAGGTCACCCGCGGCGGCCGCGAGATCGAGCTCACCTCCCGCGAGCAGAAGCTGCTCGAGTTCCTCATGCGGCGCGAGGGGCAGGTGATCACCCGCACCATGCTGCTCGAGGGCGTGTGGGACCTGCACTTCGATCCGCAGAGCAACCTCGTGGACGTGCACATCAGCCGCCTGCGCCAGGCGATCGATCGCGGCGCGGAGCGGCTGCTCATCCACACGGTCCGCGGCTCGGGATACGTGCTGCGCGAGGAGGACGAAGAATGAGGGACGTCCGGCGCTGGGGCCTCTTCAATACCTCGGCCTTCCGCATGTCGACGGCCTACACGCTCCTCGTGGCCCTCGCGGTATGCGTCACCCTCGGCAGCACCTACCTGCTGACGCAAAGCATCGTTCAGGGCGATGTCGACCTCATCATCGATACGGAGCTGCGGAGCCTCGAAAACCAGTACGTCCGCAGCGGCATCCCCGGGGTTACCGACGAGATCAATCTGCGCATCGACAGCTGGGGGCGGATCGGCGCCGTCTACATGTTGGCGGGACCCAGGTTCGAGCGGCTCGCCGGCAATGTCACCAACTGGCCGTTCGACGGCGATCCGGCCGAGCCCTACCCTGAGTTCCGCATCGAGTCCATCGAGCCCGGACAACGCTCGGTTCACCCCGTGCGCGCCGCGGTGCGCAAGCTCCCGAACGGGGACTGGCTGCTCGTCGGCAGCGACATGTCGCAGGATCGCCGCTACGTGCGCACCTTTCAGATCGCCACACTGTGGGGCATCGGACTCTCGATCCTGGTGGCCGGCATCGCGGGATTCTCATTCAGTTTCCGCCTCGCGCGCCGGGTCGGGGACGTCACCGACACCTGCGTGCGCATCATGTCCGGCGAGCAGGGGCACAGACTCCCTGTGGCCGGCTCCAGTGACGAGTTCGATGCTCTCGCAACATCCGTGAATCGGGTGCTCGATCGTCTCGAGGAGCAGACGCGTACTTTGCGCGCAACCTTCGACAGCGTCGCGCACGATCTGCGCGCCCCCTTGCACCGGTTGCGGTCGCGCATGGATGCGGTCCTGCGTCTGCCTGCGCTGGAGTCCGGTATCCGGGAGCCCGTGGAGTCGGCGCTGCGGGAAGTCGACCACCTGCAACGCACGCTGGCGACGCTGCTGCAGATCGCACTCGCCGAGTCCGGAGCACCGCTGGCTTCGCCGGCGCCGGTGGATGTCGGTGAGCTGGCCGAAGAGCTGGCGGAGCTGTTCGAGCCGGTGGCGCGCGAGCGAGAGCTGACTCTGACTGCGCGCGTGGAACGCGGCGTGATCGTCGAAGGCAATCGCCAACTGCTCGCGCAACTCATCACCAACCTGCTGGAGAACGCGCTCAAGTACGTGCCGGCAGGCGGCCGGATCGACGTGGGAGTGAAGAGGCTGGCCGATCGCGCCCAACTCGTAATAGGCGACAACGGCCCAGGTATGCCCGCCGAGGAGCGCCTGCGGGCCGGAGAGCCGTTTGCACGGCTGGGACAGCGGTCGGGACTCGAGGGCAGCGGGCTGGGGTTGTCGCTGGTGTCGGCGATCGCGCGCCTGCATCGAGCGCGCCTGGCTCTGGAAAGCAACGACCCGGGACTACGGGCCGTGATCAGCCTGCCGCTTGCTTACGCGGAAACGTCCCCGGCTTCCTTGTCGCGCTCGATGAGCGCATAAGCCGAGTGATTGTGAATGGACTCGAAGTTCTCGGATTCCACGACATAGGCAGAGATCCGGTCATCCGCGTTGAGGCGGGTAGCCACATCCCGCACCATGTCTTCGACGAACTTCGGGTTGTCGTAGGCGCGCTCCGTCACGTATTTCTCGTCCGGCCGCTTGAGAATCCCGTAGAGCTCGCAGGATGCCTCGCTCTCCGCGATCTCGATCAACTCCTCGATCCACATGTGGTCGCGCAGGCGCGCGGTGATGGTCACGTGCGAGCGCTGGTTGTGAGCGCCGTAAGAGGAGATGCGCTTGGAGCAGGGGCAGAGGCTGGTCACGGGTACGACCACCTTCACCCACATCTCGGTGTGGCCGCCGCGGCGCTCGCCGATGAGGCTGGCGTGGTAGTCCATCAGGCTCTCGACACCCGAGACCGGCGCGCGCTTCATCACGAAGAAGGGGAAGCTCATCTCGATGTGGCCGGTGTTGGCTTCGAGACGCTCGGTCATGGTGGCGAGCATCGCGCGGAACGACTCGACCGAGATCTCCCGCTCGGTGTGCAGGATCTCCACGAAGCGGGACATGTGCGTGCCTTTGAAGTTGTGCGGCAGGCTGACGTACATGTTGAACGTGGCGATGGTGTGCTGCTCGCCGGCGGAGCGGTCCTTCACCCGGACCGGATGGCTGATGTCCTTGACGCCGACGCGATTGATGGGCAACCGCCGGTTATCGGCGCGGCCCTGCACGTCCTCGACCTCGGCCAGAGGCGCTCGCGCGAGCTTGATATTGGCGGGAGGAGGGGTCATGGGTACAGCCTACCGGATCGGTGCCCGGTGCACCTATATCTGTCGAGGTATGTCCCTAGTTCCGGGCAGAAGGTTGCTTTTTCAACCTTCAGGCACTGCCGACGGAGCGAATGCGGTCGTGCGGTTGCAGGGACCACCAGCGTTCGACCGTGGCGGCGAGGCTCTGGGCGTCGAGGCCGGCCGCGGCCAGGCAGGAGTCGCGTGACCCGTGCTCGATGAAGCGGTCGGGGATGCCGATCTGCAGCAGCGGGAGCGAGAGGCCCTCGGCCGCCAGCAGCTCGGCGATCGCGGAACCGGCGCCGCCCTGGACGGCGTTCTCTTCCAGGGTGATGAAGGCGCGGTGGCGCCCGGCCACATCGAGGATCAGCGCCTCATCCAGCGGCTTGACGAAGCGCATGTTCACCACGGTGGCATCCAGCCGCTCGGCGATGCGCGTCGCAGGCTCGAGCATGGGGCCGAAGGCAAGAAGTGCGAGCCCGCAGCGGCCCTCGCGTTTCACCAGCGCGCGGCCGATGGGCACGGCGGTGAAGGCCTTCTCGAGCGGCACGCCGGGACCGGTGCCGCGTGGATAACGCACGACGCTCGGGCACGAGAGAGTGGTGCCCGTGTAGAGCATCTGCCGGCATTCGTTCTCGTCGCTGGGAGCCATGACGACGAGGTTGGGAATGCAGCGCAGGTAGGAGAAGTCGTAGCTTCCCTGGTGCGTCGCGCCGTCGCTGCCGACGAGGCCCGCGCGGTCGACCGCGAAGAGCACCGGAAGGTTCTGCAGGGCGACGTCGTGGATCAGTTGGTCGTACGCCCGCTGCAGGAACGTGGAATAAATGGCCACGACGGGCTTGAGGCCTTCGGTGGCGAGTCCGGCTGCGAAGGTGACGGCGTGCTGCTCCGCGATGGCGACATCGAAATAGCGGTCGGGGAAGCGCTTCGAGAACTCGACGAGTCCCGAGCCCTCGCGCATCGCGGGAGTGATGCCGATGACACGAGGATCCTGCTCCGCGATGTCGCAGAGCCATTTGCCGAAGATCTGCGAGTAGGACGGCCCGGAGGCGGCTTCCTTGAAGATGGTCCCGCTTACGGGATCGAAAGGACCCGGTCCGTGCCATTTGATCGGGTCGGCTTCCGCCGGCGCATAGCCCTTGCCCTTGCGGGTGACCACGTGCAGGAATTGCGGGCCGCGCAGCTTCTTGACGTTGCGCAGAGTGCTCACCAGCGCGCGCACGTCGTGGCCGTCCATCGGACCGATGTAGTTGAACCCGAGCTCCTCGAAGAGCGTCCCGGGCAGGACCATGCCCTTGAGGTGCTCCTCGGAGCGGCGCGCGAGCTCCCATATCGGGGGAATGGGCTTCAACACCTTCTTTCCGCCTTCGCGCAGATGTCTGTAAACGCGTCCCGAGAGAGCGGCGGCGAAGTAATTCGACAGCGCACCGACATTCTCCGAGATCGACATGTCGTTGTCGTTGAGAATGACGAGCAGGTCGGTGGTGAGCGAGCCGGCGTGATTCAAAGCCTCGAAGGCCATGCCCGCGGTCATCGCGCCATCGCCGATGATGGCCACGGCGCGGCGTGACTCGCCCAGCCGTCCGGCGGCGATCGCCATGCCGAGGGCGGCGCTGATCGAGGTGCTCGAATGGCCGACGCCGAAAGTGTCGTACTCGCTCTCCGACCGCGTCGGAAAGGGGGCCAGGCCGCCGGGTTGCTTGATGGAATGCAGGCGGTCGCGCCGTCCGGTGAGGACTTTGTGCGGATAAGCCTGATGCCCGACGTCCCACACCAGCCGGTCATGCGGGGTGTCGTAGACGTAGTGCAGGGCGACAGCCAGCTCCACCGCGCCCAGGCCGGCAGCGAAATGGCCGCCGCGCGTACTGACGGTGTGGATCAGGAACTGGCGCAGTTCCTGCGCCACGTCCGGCAATTTCGCCACAGGCAGGTGCCGGAGGTCGGCGGGTGACTCGATCGCGTCGAGCAGCGGGTAAGCGTTCGGCGGGGAAGTCATTTTTTGCAGTGTACACCGGCGCGTGCCGGCGCTTTCAGTCTCTCGTGTTGCGGACCTGCAACAGGATCTTGGCGGCTACTCATTCGCGGGTAGCGTCCCGTCCTGCGATTCGGGGACGCTGAAGGGCTCGGCCTCCAGCCGGCCATTGCGCTTCAGCAAGATATCCACCCGCTGTTGTGCGGCCTTGAGCGAATCCTGGCAATGTCGCGTCAGCTCCACGCCACGCTCGAAGGCCTTCATTGCCTCATCGAGCGGCAAGTCGCCGCGCTCCAGGCGCTCGACGAGCGCCTCGAGCTCGGCCAGTGCCTGCTCGAAATCGGGTGTGGTGTTCTCGGGCATTTAACGAATCACCTTATACAGGCGTGGCAGCGGCGGTCAATCTGATTGACGCGCCGACACCCGGGGCTTACAGTCGCAGCCTTCGTTAGACCCAGTCTAAGACAGGAGACACGGCATGAACCTCAAAGGCAGCAAGACCGAGAAGAACCTGAAAGACGCGTTCGCGGGCGAGTCCCAGGCGAACCGCCGGTACCTGTACTTCGCAGCCAAGGCAGACGTCGAGGGATTCAATGACGTGTCGGCGGTTTTCCGCTCGACCGCCGAGGGCGAGACCGGTCATGCGCACGGTCACCTCGAGTATCTCGAGGCGGTGGGCGACCCCGCCACGGGTCTGCCGATCGGCGACACCAAGCTCAATCTCAAGGCCGCAATCGCCGGTGAGACTCACGAGTATACGGACATGTATCCGGGAATGGCCAAGGCGGCGCGCGATGAAGGGTTCAGCGAGATAGCCGACTGGTTCGAGACCCTGGCCAAGGCCGAGCGCTCCCACGCCAATCGTTTCCAGAAGGCTCTGGAAGCAATCTGATGTCGTTTCAAGCGCTGGATCCGGGCTCCTTGCCCGGACCAGCGCGCCTCGGTGCCTGATCTACAGGATTGCACCGTGCTGACTTGCTTTGCTCCATGACATCTACACCCAGCCCACCCGGCGGCGCGGGCTCGCGGCAGAACGTCCCCGGCCGTGAGGGCAGTCTCGAAGCCCCCACCCGCCATCCGATCGACTGGCGGAATCCCGCCTTCTACGACGAGGTCGCGCTCACCAAGGAGTTGGAGCGGGTCTTCGATATCTGTCACGGCTGCCGCCGCTGCTTCAGCCTGTGCAACTCCTTCCCGTCGCTCTTCGACGCGGTGGATGCCACCGCGACCGGTGAGGTGGCATCCGTCGACAAGCAGGTGTTCTGGCAGGTCGTCGACCACTGCTACCTGTGCGACATGTGCTTCATGACGAAGTGCCCGTACGTGCCGCCTCACCCGTGGAATGTCGACTTCCCTCATCTGATGCTGCGTGCGAAGACTGTGCGCACCCGCAAGGAGGGCATCAGCTTCCGCAACCGCGCTCTGTCCGCGACCGATGTGGTTGGAAAGATCGCGGGCATTCCCGTCGTCGCGGAGATCGTCAACGCGGTCAACAGCTCGGCGGCCGGCCGAGCGGTCCTGGAGAAGACGCTCGGTGTGGATGCGAGCGCACCCATACCGAAGTACCACTCCCGCACGGCCCGCAAGCGTCTGCGCCGGCTGGGAAAGGATGGCGCCGCAAATGCTGTGGCCACTCCCGAAACCACGGGCAAGGTGGCGCTCTTCACCACCTGTTATGGCAACCGCAATGACCCCCGGATCAACGAGGATCTGGTGGCGGTGTTCGAGCACAACGACATCCCCGTCACGCTGGTGGCGCAGGAGCGCTGCTGCGGCATGCCCCGCCTCGAGCTCGGCGACCTCGAGACGGTTGCCCGGCTGAAGGACCACAACATCCCGCAGCTCCTCCGTGCGATCGACTCGGGTCTCGACATCGTCGCGCCGATCCCTTCGTGCGTGCTGATGTTCAAGCAGGAGCTGCCGCTGATGTTTGCGGACGACGCCGATGTGAAGCGCGTCGCCAAGCGCATCTTCGACCCGTTCGAGTACCTGATGCACCGCCACCGCGCGGGCCTCCTGCGCACCGATTTCAAGCGCTCGCTCGGTAAGGTGAGCTACCACGTCGCCTGTCACCTGCGCGTGCAGAACATCGGCCTGAAGACCCGCGACGTGCTGCGTCTCGTCCCCGACACCACCATCGAGGCCATCGAGCGCTGCTCCGGGCACAACGGCACCTATGGCGTGAAGAAGGAATTCCGCGCCGCTTCGATGAAGATCGGCCGCCCCGTCATCCAGCGTGTTCAGTCTGCGGCCGCCGAGCATTACGCCAGCGACTGCCCGATGGCCGGCGAGCAGATTCAAACCGGCCTCGAGGGCGGCGGCGAGCCCGAGCATCCGCTCAGCCTCCTGCGGCTCGCCTACGGAATCTGACACGGCACCCCCATTGCTCCGGAGCGCGCCATGGACAAGCTCACCGCCCCCGACCTGATGAGCCTCGAGCTCTACGCGCGCGAGCGCCCCGCGTTCCGCGCCCGCGTGCTCGAGCACAAGCGCAATCGCAAGCTGGCCGTCGGCCCCAACGTCACCTGGTCCTTCGAAGACCGGCTCACCATGCAGTACCAGGTGCAGGAGATGCTGCGCGCCGAGCGCATCTTCGAGCCCGAAGGCATCCGCGACGAGCTCGACGCCTACAATCCCCTCATCCCCGACGGCAGCAACTGGAAAGCGACCCTTCTCATCGAGTTCCCCGACGTCACCGAGCGCCAGCGCCAGCTGGCGCTCCTAATCGGCCTCGAAGACCGTTGCTGGGTCCAAGTGCTCGGCCACGACCGTGTGTATGCAATCGCCGACGAAGACCTGGAGCGCGAGACCGCTGAGAAAACTTCCGCAGTGCACTTCCTGCGCTTCGAGCTCACCTCGCCCATGATCGCCGCGCTGAAGAGCGGAGCAGCACTCGCGGCCGGCGTGGATCACGACCGCTACCGGCATTCCGTAGATCCGGTTCCCGAGCCCGTAAGAGCCGCACTCGCTGCGGATTTGAAGTAGGAGCGCAGCGCAAAATACTCGTTGCCAGACGCTGATCGCCAGGACGGCGATCCGCGAGCCTACAGGGGTTCGCCGCATGCGGCGAACGCCCGCGCGGGACCGCGCGGGCCGGGTGCCCTGCCGCCACGGATGGCCAGAGCGACGCGCCTAACGGCGTTCTGGCCAGGAGCCTTTTTGTGATGCGCTCCGGGCCCGACGGGGTAAGATTCGCGCCTTCTGCTGCCAGATCCCCTTTTCTTGATCCGATGAACAGCTCCTATACTGCCTCCGACATCGAAGTCCTGAGCGGCCTGGAGCCCGTGCGCCGCCGCCCGGGCATGTACACCCATACCTCGCGGCCCAACCACCTGGCCCACGAGGTCGTCGACAACAGCGTCGACGAAGCGATCGCAGGCTACTGCAAGCAGATCGACGTGACGCTCTTCAAGGACGGGTCGCTGCAAGTCGCCGACGACGGCCGCGGCATGCCCGTCGACATCCACCCCAAGGAGAAGGTGAGCGGCGTCGAGCTCATCCTCACGCGCCTGCATGCCGGCGGTAAGTTCTCCGACAAGACCTACAAATTCTCAGGCGGCCTGCACGGCGTCGGCGTCTCCGTCGTCAACGCGCTATGCAAGCACCTCGAGTGCTGGATCAAGCGCGGCGGCAAGGAATACAACATCAGCTTCAAGGACGGCAAAGTCCATTCCAAGCTCGAAGTGGTCGGCAGCGTCGGCCAGCGCAATACCGGCACGACGGTGCGCTTCTGGCCCGACCCCAAGTTCTTCGACTCCGACAAGTTCTCCGTTCCCCAGCTCAAGCACACCCTGAAGGCCAAGGCCGTGCTCTGCGCCGGCCTGCGCATCACCTTCACCAACGAGGCCACCGGCGAGAAGGATGAGTGGTTCTACACCGGCGACCTCGGCGCCTACCTCATCGAAGAGCTGGCCGATAACGAGCGGCTGCCCAACGAGCCGATCACCGGCCAGCGCGAGGAGGAGAGCGACGCGGTGAACTTCGCCCTCCTGTGGGCGCCCAATGCGGAGGCCGCGATCGGCGAGAGCTACGTCAATCTGATTCCGACGACCGAGGGTGGCACCCACGTCAACGGCCTGCGATCGGGCGTCGCGCAGGCGGTGCGCGAGTTCTGTGAGTTCCGCAATCTCTTGCCGCGGGGCGTCAAGCTCACCCCCGAGGACGTCTGGGACAAGGCGAACTACGTCCTGTCAGTGAAAATCCACGAGCCGCAGTTCGCCGGCCAGATGAAAGAGCGCCTCGCCTCGCGCGATGCCGCCGGCCTCGTCGAAGGCTTCGCGCGCGACTCAGTGGCGCTCTGGCTCAACCGCCATCCGGATGCCGGCGAACGCATCGCGCAGTTCGCGATCGCCAACGCCCAGGAACGGGCCAAGGCCGCCCAGCGGGTCGTGCGCAAGCGCATTTCCGGCGGCCCCGCGCTTCCCGGCAAGCTCGCCGACTGCACCAGCCAGGAGCCGCGCCGCTCCGAGCTCTTCCTGGTCGAAGGCGACTCCGCCGGCGGCTCCGCCAAGCAGGCGCGCGACAAGGATTTCCAGGCCATCATGCCGCTGCGCGGCAAGATCCTGAACACCTGGGAGTTGGAGCCCGGCGAGATCGGCTCCTCCCAGGAAGTCCACGACATCAGCGTCGCGCTCGGCGTCGATCCGGGGGCCCAGGATCTGAGTCAACTCCGCTACCACAAGATCTGCATCCTCGCCGACGCCGACTCCGATGGTCAGCACATAGCGACGCTCCTGTGCGCGCTCTTCCTGCGGCACTTCCGTCCTTTGGTGGTGAACGGGCACGTCTACGTAGCCATGCCGCCGCTCTACCGTATCGATGCCGGCAAGCAGGTGTATTACGCGCTCGACGACGGCGAGCGCGATCAGCTCCTCAAGCGCATCGAGAAGGAAAGCCCGCGCACCAAGCCCACCGTCACGCGCTTCAAGGGCCTGGGCGAGATGAATCCCGCGCAGCTGCGCGAGACCACGATCGATCCGCGCACCCGGCGGCTCGTGCAACTCACGATCGACGGCAAGGACAATACCGATCAGCTGATGGACATGTTGCTCGCCAAAAAGCGCGCCGGCGACCGGCGCGACTGGCTGGAGCAGAAGGGCAACCTGGCGGACGTCCAGGTGTAACCGCAGTACAGTAGACCATTGCAATGCAAGACCAGGAACTCAACTTCGAAGGCGTAGAGCGGCAGCCGCTGCGGACTTTCACCGAGAAGGCATACCTCGACTACTCGATGTACGTCATTCTCGATCGCGCCCTGCCCGCGATCGGCGACGGCTTGAAGCCCGTGCAGCGGCGCATCATCTACGCCATGGGCGAGCTCGGCCTCGCCGCGGCCAACAAGCACAAGAAGGCGGCGCTGACCGTCGGCGACGTGCTGGGTAAGTTCCATCCGCACGGCGATACCGCCTGCTACGAGGCCATGGTGCTCATGGCGCAGCCCTTCTCCTACCGCTATCCGATCGTGGATGGCCAGGGCAACTGGGGCTCACAGGATGACCCGAAGTCGTTCGCGGCGATGCGCTACACCGAAGCCAAGCTCACGCGCTACGCCGAGGTGCTGCTCGCCGAGCTCTCCGACGGTACCGTCGACTGGGTGCCGAACTACGACGGCTCGCGCGAGGAACCCTCGATGCTGCCGGCGCGGCTGCCCAACCTGCTTTTGAATGGCACGACCGGCATCGCCGTCGGCATGGCCACGGACATACCGCCTCACAACCTGCGTGAGGTCGCGGCCGCCTGCATCCTCCTGCTCGAGGATCCCGAAGCCACCACCGCCGCGCTGATGAAGCACGTCAAAGGGCCGGACCTGCCGACGGGGGCGGAGATCATCTCCCCCCGCGGCGATCTCAAGGAGTTCTACGAGAAGGGCGTCGGCTCATTCAAGGCGCGGGCCACGTACGAGATCGAGGACGGCAATGTCGTCATCACCGCCTTCCCGCACCAGGTCTCTCCGACCCGCGTGCAGGAGCAGATCGCGGAGCAGATGCGCGCGAAGAAACTGCCAATGGTGGAGGACGTGAGGGACGAGTCCGACCACGAGAATCCAGTGCGCCTGGTGCTGGTGCCACGATCGAATCGCGTCGACGTGGTCGAGGTGATGAACCACCTCTTCGCCACGACGGATCTGCAGCGCAACTACCGCGTCAATCTCAACATCATCGGGCTCGATGGGCGCCCGCGCGTCATGGGGCTCAAAGCCATCCTCTCGGAATGGCTGGACTTCCGCATCGCCACCGTCACGCGGCGCCTCCAGCACCGGCTGGAGCGGGTCAACAGGCGACTGCACATCCTGGAAGGCCTGCTCGTCGTCTATCTCAACCTCGACGAGGTGATCCGGATCATCCGCCGCGAGGACGAGCCGAAGCCGGTGCTGATGAAGCGCTTCAAGCTTTCGGAAGAGCAGGCGGAGGAGATCCTCAACACCCGGCTGCGCCACCTCGCCAAGCTCGAGGAAATGAAGATCCGCGAGGAGCAGAAGCAGCTCGCCGCCGAGCGCGAGGATCTCGAGGCCCTGCTGAAGAGCAAGGCGCGATTGAAGAAACTGGTCGCCAGCGAGATTCGCGAGGATGCGGAGAAGCACGGCGACGCCCGGCGCACCCGCATCATCGAGCGTGAGGCCGCGCAGGCGATCGACGAGACCACCCTCATTGCCAACGAGCCGGTCTCGGTGGTGCTGTCGACGGGCGGCTTCGTCCGCTCCGCCAAGGGCCATGAGATCGACCCGCATTCGCTCTCCTACAAGAGCGGCGATGGCTTCCAGTCGATGGCGCGCGGCAGGAGCCTGCAGCAGGCGATATTCATCGACAGCACGGGGCGGACGTATTCGCTGCCGGCGCACTCGCTGCCCTCGGCGCGCGGCCAGGGAGAGCCACTCTCCGGTCGCCTCAACCCGCCCGACGGCGCCAAGTTCGCCGGCGTCATGATGGGCGAGCCCGAGGATCTCTGGCTGCTCGCGAGCGACGCCGGTTACGGCTTCACGGTGCGCCTGAAGGAGCTGATCACCGACCGCCGTGCCGGCAAGACCGTGCTCACGGTGCCGGAGAATTCCATGGTTCTGCCGCCGGCGCTCGTGCCCTCGCCGGAGTCGCTGGTGGTGGTGGTGAGCAGCGAAGGCAAGCTGCTCGTCTTCCCGATCGGCGACGTGCCGGAGATGCCGCGCGGCAAGGGCAACAAGCTGTACGACATCCCGGGCAAGAAGGCCGCCGCGCGCGAGGAGCTGATGACGGGCGTCGCGGTGGTGCCGCCGAAGGGCTCCCTCGTCCTCTGGGCGGGCGAGAAGCAGAAGACGCTGGAGTGGGGCGATCTCAAGGCCTATCGCGGCCAGCGCGCCCAGCGTGGCGCCGTGCTGCCGCGCGGCTGGCCGCGAAAGGTCGAAAGGCTCGAGGCCGTGCTGCCCCCTTCCGAGGGCTAGCCCGAAAGCGAACCATTGAGCGGGCCAAGGCCGCCCTTGGCCCGCGGGGTTGAATGAGCCAAATGGCGCGCTCGCCGAAACGGCCGCAGGCCGGTTTCGGCCAATCAACGCATACTTAACCCATCACGACTTCTTCGGGAGCGTTGACGAAGTAGCCCTGGATGAATTGGACGCCGAGCTGCCAGAGCACGGCCATGGTGTTGGCGTCCTCGACGCGCTCCGCGATGGTCTGAACGCTGCGCTTGGTCGCCGACTCGACCAGGGTGCGCACGCGCTGCTGCAGCTGCGAGTCGCGCGCCAGGGCCTGGACGAGAGCGCCGTCGATCTTCACGAAGTCGAGCGGCACCGAATCGAGCATCCCCTGGGGATCGCGGCCGGAGCCGAAGCTCTCGAGCGCGAAGCGGAACCCGCGCTGGCGCAGTCCGCCGGCGAGGATCCTCACCTGCGGGAAGCTCGCCGCCACTTCCTCGGGGACCTGAAAGCACACCCGCGCCGGCTCGGCACGGCTCGAGCGGATGTGTCCGTCCAGCCATTCGACGAAGGTCGCGTCGCGCGCGGTATCTTTCGAAAGCCGCACGAAGAGGCACTGCGGCCGCCGCTGCGCGGCGAAGGAGAGGGAGGCGCCGACGACCCAGCGGTCGATGTTCTTCAGCAGATCGTTGCGCTCGGCGGCGGCCATGAATTCGGCGGGCAGCACCTCCTTGCCCTGCGTGTCGACCATGCGGACCAACATGTCCCACATCTGGGGGTCATCGCCCTGCAGGCTCGCCACCGGCTGCTGCGCCAGACGGAAGCGATTCTCCATGAGCGCTGCCTTGATGTGCTTGACCCAGACCTGATCGTAGGCCTGGACGCGGTTCTCGACGTCGGCTCGTCCGGAAGTCAGTACCTGATTGCCGCCCTGTTTGACTCCTTTAGCGCACGCGTCGACGACATCCGCGATGATGGAGTCGAGGTTCGGCTCGCTTGGCGGTACCACAGACAGGCCAACCGTGCAGGTGACCGCGACGGTCTTGTCCTTGATGCGCATGATGTGCTTCTGCACCCGCGCGACGAGTTGCTTGCCCCACGCCTGGATGTCGTTGTCGTTGCCGCGCTCGAGCAGCGCAAGGAACCTTACGCCGCCGAAACGGCCGACGATCTCGTTGGGATACAGCGTCTCCTTCAGGAGCGTTGCGATTCCCATCAGGACGTCTTCGCTGGCCGTGGCGCCCACATCACGCTCCACGGCCGCAAACTTGTCGAGCTTGATCAATGCGAGGCAGCGCATGCCGCCCGCGCTCGCGGCGGCGAGGCGGGTACGCAGCGCCTCCATCAGCTCCGGCCGGTGCAGGAACCCGGTCGTATGGTCTGAGTGGACGGCGTGGCTCAGCTCCTCGACGAGCTTCTGCTCGTCGCGAGGTTTGGCGGGAACGACCAGCCGCACGCTTGGCTCGCCATCGTGGTCACCCAACGCCAGCACGACTTCCACGGGTATCGCGCTGCCTTCCGGCAGCAGGGCCGTTGCCTTGAGGGCATGGTCATGCCAACGGCCTTGCAGGCACGCTGCCAGCGCCCCCTTGAGCGCCGGCTGGGACGCTTCGTCGAACAGATCCATCACCGGCTGACCGACCAGCGAGTCCTTCACCCCGAAGAGCTCGAGCCACGCCGGATTGGCATCGATGACGATCCCTTCCTGGACTTGCACGATCGCATCGTTCGAGCGCTGCAGCACGCTCTCCAGCTGATTGCGTGCGTCATGAGCGGTTTTGAGCGTGGAAGTGAGCGCACGCTCCAGCCGGAAGGCGCGCAGCTCGCGCCCCAGCACGGCGGCGAGGCGTGTGGGATTGACCAGTGAGACCACGTCCCGCGCACCCACTGTCATCGCATCGGCAATGGTTCCCTCGTCCACCGTTTCCGCCACCAGGATGAGCGGGAGGGTTGGTGCCACCTGATCGCGTATCTCGACGACGCTCTTGAGCTCATCCTTCGATGCCGTGACGTCGATGAGCAGCTCCGGGTTGATCTGCGGCAACGCATCGGGCAGGTCCCCGAGGGCGGGAATCCAGGTGCAGTGCACCGGGTGGCCGGCGCGGCGCAGGATACTGTTGATGGCCTCGACCGGGTCCCGGTTGGAAGACAGTACGATGAGCGGAACTGCGTTCTGCTCTGTCAAGGCGCTCTCCGGAGATGCGGGGGTCAGAAACGGCGAAGCCGGAAAATTCTAGCACCCGGCCGGTACGCGCCCGATGCACCAAGTCTCAGAATGTGACACCGAGGCCTGCTTTCGCCGGCGCCCCCGCCACTTCGCGCACGAGCCGGGGAACGAGGTACCCGGGAAGACGCGCAGCGAGCTGTCCGACGAGGCTTTGGGCGCGCTCGTCGGGAACCGCGAAATGCGCCGCTCCCCGCACCCGGTCGAGCGCGTGCAGATAGTAGGGCAGGACTCCCGCATCGAAGAGGCGGGCGGACAGCTCCGATAGCACCTCCGCGTCATCATTTACGCGGGCCAGCAGAACCGACTGATTGAGCAGAGTGATGCCGGTGGCGCGCAGCTTCGCGCAGGCGGCGGCGAGCTCCGCGTCGAGCTCGTTGGGATGGTTGACGTGCAGCACGATCACGATCGGCGATCTGCTGGTGCGCAGCCAATGCAGGAGCCCCTCATCGACCCGTGAAGGCAACACCACGGGCTGGCGGGTATGGACGCGGATGCGCCGCACATGGGGGATGGCCGCGAGCGCGCGGGTCAGACTCTCGAGGCGCGCATTGCTCAAAGACAGCGGATCGCCGCCGCTGAGGATGATCTCCTCGAGCGAGGGGTCGGCGGCGATGCCGGCGAGCGCCTCGCTCCAGCGCGGCGCGTCTCCGTTCTGCTCCGCGTACGGGAACTCCCGCCGGAAGCAGTAGCGGCAATGCACGGCACAGGTCGGGGTGGTGATGAGAAGGGCGCGGCCCCGATATTTCTGCAGCAGGGCCGGGGCGCGCACGGCGCTGTGCTCGCCGACGGGATCTGCGACGTACCCGGCCTGATCCGTAAGCTCCGCGGCCACGGGCAGGACCTGGCGCAGGAGAGGATCCTCGAGGTCGCCAGCGCGCATTCTGGCGACGAAGCTGCGGGGTACGCGCAAAGGGAAGCGGCCTGCGGCCTCGTGCGCCCCGACCAAAGCCACCGGGGCCAGGCCAAGCGCCGCCGCGAGCTCTTCCGGGCTCGTGATCGCCTCGGCGAGCTCTTGCTGCCAGGTCCGAGGCTCGAGGTGGCGGGTGTGGACCGATGCCGTTATCATACGCGGCCCTTAATTAATGGGAAAAAGTCGCCTGCGCAAGCCAGAAAGGCTCCTACAGGAGGGGCCGCGCATTCTGCCGCCCCAGCCACGAGAAAGAAATGGCCAGCTACACCACCAGCGAGATCCGCTCGGGCATGAAAGTCCTGCTCGAAGGCGACCCGTATGCGATCGTCGACAACGAGTTCGTCAAGCCCGGCAAGGGCCAGGCCTTCAACCGCATCAAGGTGCGCAATCTCAAGACCGGCCGCACCATCGAGCGCACCTTCAGGTCGGGCGAGTCGCTGGAGGCGGCGGACGTCGTCGATACGGAGATGCAGTACCTCTATCAGGATGGCGACTTCTGGCATTTCATGATGCCGGACAACTTCGAGCAGTACACGGCCGGCAAGGCCGCCCTGGGCGACAACGCTCAGTGGCTGAAGGAGGGCCTGGTCTGCATCGTCACCCTGTGGAACAACGAGCCGCTGGTGGTGAACGTGCCCGCGCACGTGGAGCTCAAGATCGTCGAGACGGACCCCGGCCTGCGGGGTGACACGGCCACCGGCGGCCAGAAGCCGGCCAAGCTCGAGACCGGAGCCGTGGTGCGGGTACCGCTCTTCATCAACGAAGGCGAAGTCATCCGCATCAACACCAGCACCGGCGAGTACGTCTCGCGCGCCAAGCAGTAGCTAGCGCAGATCTTCGAGGCGGCTCGCCTGCAGGAAGAGCGCGGCGAGCCGCTCCAGGCCGCGTGCATCGGCTTCATCGAACCGGGCGAGCCGCGCGCTGTCGAGGTCCAGAACTCCCACGACCCGGTCTGCCGCGATCAACGGCACCACGACTTCCGATTGCGAGGCCGCATCGCAGGCGATGTGGCCCGGGAAGGCATTTACGTCCGGGACGATGAGGGTCTCGCGGCGTGCGGCTGCCGTTCCGCAGACACCGTGGCCCAGGGCAATGCGCACGCACGCCGGCTTTCCCTGGAAAGGTCCGACGACCAGCTCGCCGCCGCGCACGAAATAGAAGCCTGCCCAACTCACCTCCGGCAGCGCATCGAAAATGAGGGCGGCAGTGTTGGCGGCGTTGGCGATCGCGTCCGTTTCGCCTTCGAGAAGGCCATGAAGCTGTCCGGCCAGCTGCTCGTAGCCTGAGCGCTTGTCCGAAAAGTCGTATGGGTTGCTGCTGTACGTCATGAATCCCCCGCTCACGCTCTCTCGATGGGAAAGGGAAGGACCGCATCGATGCGCTCCGCGCCCGCGGCGAGCATCAGGGTACGATCGAAGCCGAGCGCCACGCCACAGCAGTCCGGCAGGCCGGCGTCGAGCGCCGCGAGCAGACGCTCATCCAAGGTGGCATCCGGCAGGCCCAGGCGGCGGCGCTCCGCGACATCGCGCTCGAAGCGGTTGCGCTGCTCGCGCGCCGAGGCGAGCTCGTAAAAGCCGTTGGCGAGCTCGATGCCGTCGCAGTAGAGCTCGAATCGTTGCGCCGCGCGCGGATCGTGCGGATCGAGGCGGGCAAGCGCCGCCTGGCTGGCGGGATAGCCGTGCACGAAGGTCAACGTTCCCTGGCCGAGCCGTGGTCCGACGACCGCTCCCATCAGCAACTCGAGCAGCTCGTCGCGGTCCGCAGTGCCCTCGAAACCTGCGCGGTGCGCGTGCTCCACGAGCTGCTCGAGCGGCGCCGTGAAGGGATCGAGCTCGAGCGCCTGCAGGAATGCCTCGCGATAGCTCACCCGCACGCCGGCGCGGGAGGCGGTCGTCGCGCCGAGAAGCTCGCGCACCAACGACTCCACCTCGCTCATGAGCGCATCGAGCGAGAAGCCCAGCCGATACCATTCGATCAGCGTGAATTCGGCGTTGTGCAGGCGGCCCCGCTCCAGGGCACGCACGACGTGACAGATCTGGTAGATATCGCCCGCTCCCGCCGCAAGCAGGCGTTTCATCGCGTATTCCGGCGAGGTGTGCAGGAAGAAGGGCTGGCGTGTTGCCCCGCCGGGAGAGGCAGGCTCGAGCATCACGCGCGCAGTGTGGATGTGCACGTCGGTCACCGGGGCGTTCACGACGATCGGCGTGTCCACCTCGAGCACGCCGCGGTGGGCGAAGAAGCCGCGTGCACGCGCCAGCAGTGCGCCGCGCAGGCGCAACATCTGCCGCGAGGCGGTGGGCCGCCAATCCGAGGAGCCGGTCATGGCGAGGCAAGACGGGCGAGGGTCTGGCCGACGCGCACCGGCGAGCCCGGCTGCAGCCCGGGCAGCCACTCTGCCGCTCCCGGCGGCAGCAGCAGGATGACAGTGGACCCCATGTTGAATCGTCCCAGCTCCGCTCCCCGCTCGAGCCGCGTCGGCGCCCGCCCGGTATCGACCGGGAGCTCCGCCGCGCGGCGAGGGCTGCACGGCGTCACATCCCCATGCCACACCGTTGCGATGCTGCCGACGAAGAGGGCGCCGACGAGCGCCAGCGCAAAGGCGAGCGGGCCCTCCTCGAAGGTGCAGACGACGCGCTCGTTGCGCGCGAAAAGTCCCGGCACGGCCGCCGCGGTCACCGTGTTGACGCTGAAGAGCTTTCCGGGAACGAACCACGCGCCGCGCAGGGTCGCTGCCGCGGGCATGTGGATGCGGTGATAGTTGTACGGCGCGAGATAGAGCGTTGCGAACGAGCCGCCGGCAAAGCGCTCCGCCCAGGCGGAGGCGCCGCCGAGCAGTGCCGTGACGGAATAATCGTGACCTTTCGCCTGCAGGATGCGCAGACCGTCGAGCCGTCCGATCTGACTCACGGTGCCGTCGACGGGCGAGACGAGCACCCGCGGATCCGGATCGATGGGACGGCATCCCGGGCGCAGGCTACGGGTGAAGAAGGCGTTGAAGCTGGGATAGTCGCGCGGCTCCGCGTCCGCCGCATCGCTCATATCAGGGCGAAAGTGGCGCACGAACGAGCCGATCAGCGCGTTCTTGACCGGCTTCACCCGGCAGCGGGCCAGCCGGTGGACCTGCCGCGACAGAAAGTGCTGCGGCAGCAGGTATTGCATTGCAACGAACAGGCGTGCGCGTAACGTCGCAGAATCCGTCGGCATTGTTGAGGCGTCCATGCGTGTATCAGGCTGCGGCGCGCAGTTCCGGTGCTACGCCACGCAGTGATCGCGTGAGCTGGCGCACGTCAAAAGGCGGCGTGAATACGCCGACTTCCCGAGCGCCTGAGTCGAACAGCAGGATCGCCATCGTATGGTCGAAATCGTACCCGCCGCCCGGTAGTGTGACGCGCGTGATCCCGATCCCCAGGCTGCCAGCGAGGCGGCGGATCTCGCCGGGGTCACCGGTGACACCGAGGAAGCTCGGATCGAAATGCCGCAAATAGGCTGCGAGTACCGCGGGCGTGTCGTGCTCCGGGTCCACCGTGACGAAGAGCACCTGCAGAGCCGGAAGATCCGCCTGCTTCCTGACCCGTGCAAGCGCCGCAAGTGTCGCCGGGCACTCGTCCGGGCAATGCGTGAACCCGAAGTACACCAGGGTCGGGTGGCCGAGGAGGGACGCGCGGGTGAATGGCCGTCCCTGGCTGTCCAGCAGGTGGAAGTCTGAGACCGGCCTGGCGTCCGGCAACCAAGTCCCGCTTGCCAGCACCGGCCGGGAGCTGTCAATTTCCGCGGCCAGCAGAAAGCCGGCGAGCGCGGCGCACAGCGCGCCGAGGCCGACGAGGATCCAGAAGAGTCGAGCAGTCATGAACAGATTATCCCACACGGCGAAAGCGCGGCCCCGCGGGAAGCGGGGCATCGGGAAGTCGGCCGGACGCAGGCCGCCGCATGAGGCTGCGGCGCGGGCGAGGCGGAGTTCCCCGAGTGCCGCCGCTGCACGAGCAGGCGCCCGCGATAAGCCTTCCGTTCTCGAGCTCATCGAGCGCGGCGCGCGGCGGCTGCGCCGGGCAGGAGTTTTCTTCGGGCACGGGACCGACAATGCGTGGGACGACTCCGCGGCCCTGGTGCTGCATGCCCTGGATCTGCCTGATGACGGAGGCCGCGCCATCTACGGGCGGCGTGTCGGCAACCGCGGCATCGAGCGCGTGGACGAGCTCATCGCGCGGCGCATCGCGGAGCGGATTCCCGCGGTATACCTCACCGGCGAGACGTGGTTCGCCGGGCTGCCGTTTCATGTCGATCCGCGGGTGCTCATTCCCCGCTCGCCGATTGCAGAGCTCATCGAGAGACGGTTCGCGCCGTGGATCGATCCCGCGCGGGTGCGCCGGATCCTCGATGTCGGCACTGGCTCCGGCTGCATCGCGATCGCCTGCGCGAAGGCGCTGCCGCGGGCGCGCGTCGACGCGGTCGACATCTCGCGCGAGGCGCTGGCGGTCGCCGCAATCAACGTGCGCCGCCACCGGATCGGTCGGCGTGTGCGCCTCCTTCGATCCGACCATTTCAGCGCCCTCGCGGGCCAGCGCTACGATATCATCGTCGCCAATCCGCCCTACGTGGGGCGGCGGGAGATGTCAGGACTCCCGCCCGAGTATCGTCACGAGCCGCCGCTTGCGCTCGCCGCGGGGCGCGAGGGCCTCGACTCCGTGCGGGTGATCCTGCGGGAGTCGATCGCGCATCTGCGACCGCGCGGGCTGCTCATCGTCGAGGTCGGCAATACCGAGGCGGCTGTGCGCCGGGCGTTCAAGCGGCTTCCCTTCCTCTGGCTGGAATTCGAGCGCGGCGGCGGCGGGGTGTTTCTCCTCACCGCGGAGCAGGTTCGCAGGTAACCCACGAGATGTCAGGCAACACCATCGGCAGGCTGTTCACGGTGACGACCTTCGGCGAAAGCCACGGGCCGGCGCTCGGCTGCATCGTCGACGGCTGCCCGCCGGGACTCGCTCTCGCGGAGGAGGACATCCAACAGGATGTCGACCGGCGCCGCACCGGCACCTCGAAGTTCGTCAGCCAGCGCCGGGAGGGCGATCAGGTCCGCATCCTCTCGGGTGTCTTCGAAGGCCACACCACCGGCACGCCGATCGGGCTTCTCATCGAGAACACCGATGCGCGCTCGCGTGACTACGAGAAGATCAAGGACCGCTTCCGGCCCGGCCACGCCGACTACACCTATCAGCAGAAGTACGGCCTGCGCGATTACCGCGGCGGCGGCCGCTCATCGGCGCGCGAGACGGTAATGCGCGTCGCGGCGGGGGCGATCGCCCGCAAGTACCTCGCGACCCGGTTGGGCGTCAGGATCTACGGCTACCTCAGCCAGGTCGGCTCGCTCACCCTCGAAGCGCGCGATCCGGCATTCGCCTACCAGAATCCCTTCTTCTGTCCCGACCCTGCGCGGGTGGACGAGCTCGAGGCGCTCATCTGGAAGCTGCGCTCGGAGGGAGACTCGATCGGCGCGCGCGTGACCGTCATCGCGGCGGGGGTGCCGCCGGGCTTGGGAGAGCCGGTCTTCGGCCGGCTCGACGCGGACATCGCCGCAGCGCTGATGGGCATCAATGCCGTCAAGGCAGTCGAGATCGGTGCCGGCACTGCCGCGGTCGCGCAGCGCGGCAGCGAGCACCGCGACGAGCTCACTCCCCAGGGGTTTGCCAGCAATAACGCCGGCGGGGTCCTGGGCGGCATCTCCTCCGGCCAGGACGTCGTGGCACATCTCACCCTGAAGCCGACCTCGAGCATCCAGGTGCCGGGCCGGACGGTGGATACCTCAGGCCAGCCGGTGGAAATCGTCACGACCGGCCGCCACGACCCCTGCGTGGGTCTGCGGGCTACCCCCATTGCCGAGGCCATGCTCGCAATCGTCCTCATGGACCACTACCTGCGCCACCGGGCTCAGAACGCCGATGTACGCTCGACCACCCCGAATATCGCCCGCTCCGAAGGCAAGTAATTAAAGTCTTAGAAATACGACACAGTTTATGTCTTGCCCCTGCGTGAATATCCCGCCATCGACAATCGGACTTAACTTATGGGTCGCGGGTGCATCTTTTCTCATTCTCTATTGCGGTCGCTTTGGCTTTCCGCCCAATTAAGTTATATTGCCGCCTCGATCGGATGAGACTGCCAAGATGCAGCCATCCCTTTGTTTTAACAGTCTATTCCACTCACTGATGCCTCCCGGGGTGTCGTAATGGTCGCCAAACGCTCAAGCCGGGCGGTGGCGTTGCTGCTGGTTGTGCCCTCAGCGGCGTTCGCCCTCGGCCTCGGAGACATCCGTCTCCTTTCACCTCTCGATCAGCCTCTGAAGGCTCAGATCGAGCTGCTCGACGCCTCGCCGGACGCGCTGCAGAACCTGCAGGTCCAGCTCGCTTCGCAGGACACTTTTGCTCGTTACGGCCTCAGTTGGCCGCAGTTCCTGAGCGATGTCCATGTGAAGACGCTGCGCACGGCAGACGGCCGGGAGGTCGTGGAGCTGACGTCGGATCAGCCCATCACCGATCCCGTGCTGACCCTGCTGGTCGAGGCAAACTGGGATCGCGGTCATCTGATCCGCGAGTACACCGTCCTTCTCGATCCACCGGTCTACGTCCCGAACCAGTCACAGGCTGCCGCGCAGCAGGTCGCGCCGGCTGCCACCGGCACTGCACAGCGCGGCGGCGAGATCGCGCGCCCGGAGTCCCGGGCGGCTGAGGCCCCGGCGCAGGCTCCGGCGGCGCAAGCTGCAGCTCCGGCTGCGGCTGCACCCGGCTCCGCCGGGTCATCGGCGGACGAGAGCGCTCCTGCTTCGGCTGCCCCCGCGGGTGGCGAGCCGCACTCGCTCATCGTGCACCGCGGCCAGACCCTCTCCGGCATCGCCAGCCGGCTGAGCGGCTCCGGACCCGGCTCCGGCCCGACCCGCTCCTGGATGGTGGCCATCTATCAGGCCAATCCCGACGCCTTCGCACGCAACATGAACCTGCTGCGCTCGGGCGCCGTACTGCGCGTTCCTGACAGCGCCTCGGTCGCAGCAATCTCATCGACGGACGCAACGGCGGAAGTCCGCCGGCAGTACGCCGCCTGGCGCGGCGCCTCGCAGGAGGCAGCGGGCGCGGGCAGCGGCCCGGGCCGGCTGCGGCTGGTCGCCCCGCAGGGCGGTGCCGGAGCTTCCGGCTCGGCTGCTACCGCGGGCTCCTCGAGCGGTGAGGTCAAATCGCTCCAGGCACAGGTTCAGAGTCTGCAGACGCAACTCTCCGACGAGCATCGCCTGCTCCAGTTGAAGGACGCGCAACTCGCGAGCATGCAGGCTCAGCTTGCCGCCGGGAAGGCCCCGCAGGCCGCTCCCGCAGAGAGTCCGCCTGTGGCCGGCTCGCCGCCGACGGCGAGCAGTGTCAACCATGAGCAAGCCAATCCGCCGCCGGCAGCCACCCAGACGCCCGCCCAGCCGCCGCCGAGCGAGGCGGCTCAGCCGCCGCCCGTCGCGAGCACTCCGGCACCGCAGCATGCTCCGACGGCAGCGCCTCACATGGCGCATCGTCCGCCGGCGAAGGCCGCCAACTCATTCAAGGCGTCCTCGGGTCCCTCACTCTTCGACACGCTCGCGAGCTACTGGTGGGTCATCGCCGCGTTGGTGGCAGCCGCGCTCGGCTACCTGGGCTTCAAGAGCTGGCGCTCGCGCCGGCAGTCGGACCTGGACGATTCGCTGGGTCGCCTCGCGGCGGCGGGAGCAAGCCCCTCTCCCTACACGAGGTTGGAGCCATCACCAGGCGATACGGCCTCGATTCGTCCGGCAGCCGCGGAACATGACGACTCGTTCGTCGTGGAGGAGACCGGGACGCATGAGCGGCCGAGGATCGCGGCTGCTGCGGGCCCCGTATCCGCCAAGCACGTCACTACGGCCGATCAGACGATCAGCAGCGAGACGGCAGTCAACCTCGATCAGGGCGACCCGCTCGCCGAGGCGGACTTTCACATGGCCTACGGCCTGTACGATCAGGCCGCCGACCTCATCCGCATCGCCATCGGGCGCGAGCCCGAGCGGCGGGACCTCAAGCTGAAGCTCCTCGAAGTCTTCTTCGTGTGGGGCAACAAAGAGCAGTTCCTGCAGACCGCGCGCGAGCTGGCCGCTAGCCGGGCCGAAGCCGCGCCGGGCGAGTGGGAAAAGATCGTCATCATGGGCAAGCAGCTCGCGCCGGAGGATCCGCTGTTCGCGGGCGGCGCCGCTGTGAGCGGCGCGGCATCGGCGGGGGTCGACCTCGACCTCGCGGGAGGCCAGGTCGCAGGTCTCGACTTCGACGTGGCGTCCGGACGCACCGGCCAGCATGCCCAGGGCCTCGATCTCGACATCGGCTCGGCGCTCGGCGAGACCGAGTCGGGGGCAGTGACGGTCGAGTCCCCCGGTACCGCCACCGATCGCAACATGGCCCTGCTCGATACCCACTTTGCGGATAACGCCACCGGCTCGACGCGGGAAATGACCGCGACCATGCCCGGAGGGGATGAGATCCCGGGTGAGTTCGGCACGGAGATCGAGGGTCCGACCATCGAGCAGCCGGCGCTGTATGTGTCGGAGCAGCCCACGATCCGGCAGAAGGTCGAGACGGCCCTCAAGCAAGGCAATCCCGAGCAGACGGCCGAGCTCGCGATCGACGACCTCGGCCTGGATCTCGGAGCATTCGAAGCGGTCGATCAGGCGGGCGAGGCGACCGAAGCCTCATCCGAGGCCCCGACCATGGTCGCGGGACTCGACGAGCACTCGCGCCGCATCATGGAGCAGGCGAGCCAGCGTCCGGCCGAGCCGTCGCCGGAGCCCACCGGCACCACCAACGCGTGGCAGATCGACGAGAGCGAGCTCGAGGCGGTGCTGACCGAGGGTGATGGCCGCGCGAACGGTCATGACACCGCTGCGACCTCGCGGCTGGCGGCGCTCGATGCGGGCGGTGTCGACTACGAGCTCAGCGCTGCGGAGCATGAGGCCGCTGGCCACGGCGCAAACGGTGCCGATCTCGACCTCGATGTCGGTACAGCAACGGTGCCGGATACCGCCTTCACTGCGACGCAGAAGCTGTCGGCGGACGATCTCGCGCTGCCGGACCTGGAGCCCGTCACCATGAGCGAGGTCGGCACCAAGCTCGATCTCGCGCGTGCCTACATGGACATGGGAGATCCCGAGGGTGCGCGCAACATCCTCGAGGAAGTGATCCAGGAGGGCTCGACGGCACAGCGCCAGGAAGCAGAGCGCCTGATGGAATCGTTGCCCGGTTAGTTGCAGTACTGGATCCGGGCTCCTGTCCGGGTCGTCCTGCTTTTCAATGACGCGTATTGCGGTCGGACTCGAGTACGACGGTACCCGTTACGCCGGCTGGCAGAGCCAGCCCTCGGCGGAGGCGGTCCAAATGCTTGCCGAGAGGGCCCTGGGCAAGGTGGCGGCCGAGCCGGTGAGCCTCGTCTGCGCCGGCAGGACCGACGCGGGCGTCCACGCCCGCGGGCAGGTCGCGCATTTCGACACCGCCGCAAGCCGCAGCATGCGGGCATGGACGCTGGGAGCCAACTCCGACCTGCCACGCGACATCAGCATTTCCTGGGTACGCCCCGTACCCGCGCATTTTCACGCGCGCTACTCGGCCGAGGCGCGCACGTACCGGTATCTGATCCTCAATCGCACTTCGCGCTCCGGCCTGCTCGCGCATCGCGCCACCTGGATCCATCGCCCGCTCGATGCCGAACCCATGGCGCAGGCGGCGGCGGTGCTCGAGGGTGAGCATGACTTCAGCGCCTTCCGGGCCGCGGGATGCCAGGCGAAATCGCCAATCCGCCGCATGGAGCGGGTGACGGTCGCGCGTCAGGGCGATTGGCTCGCGATCGAGGCTACAGCCAATGCTTTCCTGCACCACATGGTGCGCAATATCGCGGGGCTCCTCATCCGCATCGGTAAGGGCGATGCACCCCCGTCCTGGGCCGCGGAAGTGCTCGCGGGCCGCGATCGGCGGCTCAGCGCCGCCACGGCGCCGGCGGACGGGCTCTACTTCTGGCACGTGCGCTATCCGGCCGCCTTCCTAATTCCCCCGCCGTCCTGCGATATGATCCCGGCTGGCTTCCCACCCTAGGTGGCTCGCATGTCCTGGTTCGAGAAGATCATGCCCTCGCGCATCAAGACCGAGCGCCGGACCCGCTCGGTGCCGGAAGGGCTTTGGATCAAGTGTCCGGCCTGCGATGCCGTGCTCTATCGCGCCGAGCTCGAGCGCAACCTGTATGTATGTCCGAAGTGCAGTCATCACATGAGGATCGGCGGCCGGGAGCGGCTCGAGCGCTTCCTGGATCCGGCCACGACCGAAGAGATCGGGGCGCGGATCACTCCCGAGGATCCGCTGAAGTTCCGCGACAGCAAGCGCTACAAGGACCGGCTCGCCCAGGCACAGAAGGCGACGGGGGAGACCGATGCGCTCATCGTGCTGGCGGGCACGCTCGAGAAGCTGCCGGTGGTGGCCTGTGCCTTCGAGTTCCAGTTTCTCGGCGGCTCGATGGGCTCTGTCGTCGGGGAGCGCTTCAAGCGTGCCGCCGATCACTGCATCGAGCACGGCAAGCCGCTGATCTGCTTCACCGCAAGCGGCGGCGCCCGCATGCAGGAGGCGCTCTATTCGCTGCTGCAGATGGCCAAGACCGCCGCGGCGCTCTCGCGCCTCGCACAGGCGCATCTGCCCTTCATCTCGGTGATGACCGACCCGACCACCGGCGGCGTCTCGGCGAGCCTGGCCATGCTGGGTGACATGAACCTGGCGGAGCCGCGCGCGCTCATCGGCTTCGCCGGCCCGCGAGTGATCCAACAGACGGTACGCGAGACGCTGCCCGAGGGCTTCCAGCGCAGCGAGTTCCTGCTCGAACATGGGGCGCTCGACATGATCGTCGACCGTCGCGACATGCGTGAACGGATCGCATCGCTCCTTCGCATGCTCCTGAAGCAACCGGCAGCCGCTGCCTGAGCGTCCGGCGGCCCGTGGCCCGCTCGCTCGCGGAGTGGCTCGCGCTGCAGGAGGCCGCGCACCCGAAGTCGATCGACCTCGGCCTTGCCCGCGTGGGGGCGGTGGCCCGGCGGCTCGGGATCGAGCGGCCGCAGTCCGCGGTCGTCACCGTGGGCGGCACCAACGGCAAGGGATCCACCGCGGCGCATCTCGAGGCGGTGTGGCTTGCGGCCGCGCGGTCCGTGGGGCTTTTCACCTCGCCGCACTTCCTGCGCTACAACGAGCGTATCCGGATCGACGGCGTGGAGGCGGAGGACGCGGCCATCGTCGCGGCCTTCGAGCGCATCGAGGCGGCGCGCGGCGCCACCAGCCTGACTTTCTTCGAATACAACACGCTTGCGGCGCTGCTCCTCTTCGCGGAGCGGGGCGTCGAGCTGGCGCTGCTCGAGGTGGGACTCGGAGGACGCCTCGATGCCACCAATCTCGTCGATGCGGACGTGTCGGTGGTCTGCTCGGTAGGCTTCGATCATCGCGACTGGCTGGGGGAGACTCTGGAGGAGATCGGTGCGGAGAAGGCCGGCATCTTCCGCTCCGGCCGTCCGGCGGTGCTCGGCACGGCGCGCATGCCGGCGAGCGTGTATTCCGCGATCGAGCGGCTCGGCGCGAAGCCGATCGTCGCGGAGCGGGATTTCAGCTGGCAGCTGGCGCCCGCGACCCGGGGAGAGCCGCATTGGAGCTACCAGGGAGCCCGGCTCAGTCTCGGCGATCTGCCGCCGTCGGCGCTCGCGGGTCCGATCCAGTATCGCAATGCGGCGACGGCCCTCGCTGCGCTCGAGGCGCTCGCCGCGCACGGACAGCGATCGAACACGGCGGCGCAAGTCGTGGCGAAACTGGATACGCAGACCGTGGCCGCCGCGCTGCGCCGGGTGCGGCTCGCGGGCCGCTTTCAGATCGTCCCCGGGGTGGTCGAGTGGATCCTGGACATCGCGCACAACCCGCCCGCCGCCGAGGTGTTGGCCTCGCAGCTCGCCGAGCGGCCGTGTCAGGGACGTACGCTCGGAGTCGTGGGCATCCTGGGCGACAAGGATGCCCCGGCGATCGCGAGCGCACTGGCACCGGCGTTGGATCGTTGGTTCCTCTGCAGCCTGGAGGGTCCGCGCGGCATCTCCGCGACGGAGCTGGCGCGGCGCCTCGAGCCCGTGGTGCACGACCCGACTCTCACCGATTCGGTGCCTGAGGGCTGCGCGGCTGCGCGCGCGGCCGCGCGTCCGGGCGATCGCGTAGTCGTTTGCGGCTCGGTGCACACGGTGGGGCCGGCGCTGGAGTGGCTTGGGGTATACTCCGCGGCGTGAAAGAGCGACTGACGGGCGCCATCATTCTGGTGGTGCTGATCGTGCTGTTGGTTCCGGAGCTCCTGACCGGGCCGATCCGGACGAAGTCCGCGCCTGCCGCATCTTCGACCGCGGCGTCCTCGACGGCCACTGGCGGCGGCCGGGCTGCGCATGCGCAGCCGCCGCTTCGCTCCTATACCCTGACACTCAACGGGACGCCGCAAGCCCCGGAGGGTGCTGCCGCGCCGCCGGCGCAAGCGTCGGCGCAGCCCGGGGAAAGCTCACTGGACAGCTCCACGGAGAGCTCCAGGGAAAACTCCGGAGAAAGCCCGACGCAAAGCTCCGCGGAAAGCGCCGCCCGAAGTCCCGGGGAAAGCTCCGCGGAAAGCGCCGCGGAGACCCCTGAGGAAAGCTCTGCGCCACAGCACGTGCCGGCTCAGTCGCGCGGCTTGCAGGGTGGGAAATCGGCCCCAGATACCTCGGTGCGGGAGGCCTCTTCGGCCTCATCCGGAGGATGGGTGGTGCAGCTTGGCAGTTTTGCCAGTCGCCGGAATGCGGATCGCCTGGCGCACTCGCTTCAGCGCCGGGGCTTCCGCATGTCGGTGTCCTCCGCGCGGGCCGGCTCACGTGTTCTCTGGCGGGTACGCGCCGGTCCGGCGCACGATCGCAGCGGGGCGGAGCATCTTGCTGCCCGATTGCGGGCTCTCGGGCATCGCGGCGAGCTGCTTCCCGTAAGGTGATGCGTTTCCGAGCGACAGCCCCACCGCTCTTGTACAATCCGCCGCGGTTTCCTGGAGCGCCCACGCGTCCTCGCAAAACCCTGTTCCATGAACATCGCCGATTATCTGGTGATCGCCGCCGTCGTGCTGTCGGCCATCGTGGGCGCCATCCGCGGCTTTCTGCGCGAGGCCATCGCCCTGGGCACCTGGATCGTGGCGCTCTTCGTCGCCTGGCATTTCTCGGACATGATCGAGCCGCATCTCGGCGGGCTCCTCGGCGCCAGCTACGTGCGGCCCTGGGCGGCGCGCGTGATCATCGTGGCGCTCATCCTGCTCTTCGGCGCCGGACTCGGCGCCATCGTGGGGCACTACGTGCGCCTCTCGATCTTCAGTGGCACGGACCGCTTTCTCGGCTTTCTGTTCGGTGCGGCGCGCGGCGCGGTGCTGATCGGGGTGTTCGTCATCCTCGGCCAGCTGCTGAAGCTCGATGGCGAGGTGTGGTGGCGCCATTCCACGCTGCTTCCCTACGGCCACTCCGTGGCCAGCGGCTTGCGCGTGCTGGTCGGCGCTGACTCTTCGAGGTAGGACCATGTGTGGAATCGTCGGTGTCGTCGGAACCAGCGCAGTCAATCAGCGCATTTATGACGCGCTGACGGTGCTGCAGCATCGCGGTCAGGACGCTGCAGGCATCGCCACCTACGTCGACGGCGAGCTCTGTGTCCGCAAAGGCAGAGGCCTGGTGCGCGATGTCTTCCAGCAGCACCACATGGTCGAGCTCAAAGGTCACGCCGGCATCGGCCACGTGCGCTATCCCACCGCCGGATGCGAGAGCGCCTCCGAGGCGCAGCCGTTCTACGTCAATTCGCCATACGGCATCTGCCTCGCCCACAACGGCAATCTGACCAACGCGACGGAGCTCGCCGAGGTGTTGATCCGGGAGGACCGCCGGCATCTCAACACCACTTCCGACTCCGAGGTGCTGCTCAACGTCTTCGCCTCTGAGCTGCAGCGCATCGGGACCCCGCGCATCACTCCGGCCGACGTGTTCGCGGCGCTGAATGCGGTCTATCGCCGCTGCCGTGGCGGCTATGCCGTGGTGGCCACGATCATCGGGCACGGCATCCTCGGGTTCCGCGACCCCAACGGCATCCGGCCTCTCGTGCTCGGGCAGCGGGATACCCCGCGCGGCCCGGAATGGATGCTCGCCTCGGAGAGCGTGGCGCTCGACAGCCTCTCCTTCCGGCTGGTGCGCGACGTCGCCCCCGGCGAGGCGGTGTTCATCGACGAGGGCGGGCGGCTCCACTCGCACCAGTGCGTGGCCAGTGTGCGCCACACCCCCTGCATCTTCGAATACGTATACTTCGCCCGCCCGGACTCGAAGATCGACAACATCTCCGTCTATCGCGCCCGCATGCGCATGGGCGACCGTCTCGCGGAGAAGATGCTGCGCGAGCGGGCCAACCACGACATCGACGTGGTCATTCCCATCCCGGACACGAGCCGCACGAGCGCTCTGCAGCTGGCGCAGCGCCTCGGGGTCAAGTACCGGGAAGGGTTCATCAAGAACCGCTACATCGGCCGCACCTTCATCATGCCCGGCCAGGAAGAGCGGCAGAAATCCGTACGCCGCAAGCTGAACGCCATCGACCTGGAGTTCCGCGGCAAGAACGTGCTGCTGGTGGATGACTCCATCGTGCGCGGCACCACCTCGGCGCAGATCATCGAGCTCGCGCGCGAAGCGGGAGCGCGCAAGGTCTATTTCGCCTCCGCCGCGCCGCCCGTGCGCTTCCCCAACGTCTACGGCATCGACATGCCGGCGGCGCGGGAGCT
>Ga0134125_10000197_pt1 | contig 90130 bp, 79 predicted proteins | sample KB31751_FD_96464 | JGI IMG/M metagenome (GOLD analysis project Ga0134125, IMG submission 96464) | Terrestrial soil microbial communities with excess Nitrogen fertilizer from Kellogg Biological Station, Michigan, USA - KB3-175-1 | ecosystem: Environmental > Terrestrial > Soil > Unclassified ... | reverse complement strand
GAACCCAACATCTTCAAACAGTATTTTTTTGAACGGGCAAAGCAGGTCGTTGGCGCTGACAAGGCTGGCAGCCGTTTTATGGCGGTGACCGATCCTGGCTCCAAGATGCAGCAGGTCGCGGAAAGCGATCATTTCCGTCACATCTTCTTTGGATTGCCCACGATCGGCGGCCGCTATTCCGCGCTTTCGAATTTTGGCATGGCTCCGGCGGCGGCAATCGGCCTTGATGTTGAGAAGTTCCTGAATAACACCGAGAAGATGGTGAAGGCCTGCGGTGCCTCCGTGCCGGTGGAGCAGAACCCGGGTGCGGTATTGGGAATCATCCTGGGAACGGCAGCGGTCAATGGACGTGACAAGATCACGATCATTACTTCCGCGGGAGTTTCTGATCTTGGAGCGTGGCTGGAGCAGTTGATTGCGGAATCCACGGGGAAGCAGGGACACGGGATTATTCCGGTAGACCGCGAAGCCATTAGCGGGCCGGAAGTGTACGGCAACGACCGAGTGTTTGCGTATTTGAAACTTCAATCCGAATCGGATTCCGCGCAGGATGCGAAGGTGGCAGCTTTAGAAAAAGCGGGCCAGCCGGTCGTGCGGATCATTCTTGGAGACGTGTACGACCTGGGCCAGGAATTTTTCCGCTGGGAGATTGCGACGGCGGTGGCGGGATCCATTATCGGCATCAACGCATTCAATCAGCCGGACGTGGAAGCCAGCAAAATTGTTACGCGCGATCTGACTTCGGAATACGAGAAGACCGGTTCACTGCCTGCAGAGAAACCGGTTCTTGAAGATGGCGGTATAAAGCTCTTTACTGATTCGAAAAATGCAGACGAACTGGCGAAAGCGGCCAAAGATAAGACTTTAGCTGGGTATCTGCGCGCTCATCTTGGGCGGATCAAAGCTGGAGATTATTTTGCCCTGCTCGGCTATATCCAGATGAACGATGAACACGAAGAGCAGTTACAAAAGATGCGGCATGCGTTGCGAGACAAGAAGCATGTAGCGACTTGCCTGGGTTTCGGTCCGCGATTTCTGCACTCCACGGGGCAAGCTTACAAAGGCGGTCCGAACAGCGGGGTATTCTTGCAGGTCACCTGCGACGATGCCGCGGACCTGCCAGTGCCGGGGCAGAAATATACATTCGGTGTTGTGAAGGCGGCGCAGGCGCGAGGCGACTTTCAGGTTCTTGCTGAGCGCGGACGCCGTGCTTTGCGAGTGCATCTTGGCAGTGATTTGAAGGCTGGGCTGGCGAAGTTGCAGGCTGCGTTTAGTCAGGCGTTAAGTTAGTTCCGGGGCAGGTCCGAGGGAATTGCACCTTCGCTTCGCTCGGGATGACAATCTTAGTGATGAAAGTTTTCGTTTAGAGGAGCACGTATGCGGCTGGGGATGGTTGGATTGGGCAGGATGGGCTCAAACATGGCACGTCGCCTGATGCGCGGCGGGCACGAAGTTGTGGTCACCGATCTCAGCGCCGATAGCGTGAAGCACATGACGGGCGAAGGGGCGGTCGGCTCATCGTCGCTCGACGATTTTGTTTCGAAGCTGGGCAAGCCCAAAATTGCCTGGTTGATGGTCCCGGCGGGCGCTCCCACTGAACAGACCGTTCAGACTCTCGCGCAGAAAATGCAGGCGGGAGACATCCTCATCGACGGCGGCAATTCTTATTTCAAAGATGACGTTCGCCGTTCGAAGCAATTAAAAGACAAAGGCATCCATTACTGCGACGTTGGCACCAGCGGCGGCGTGTGGGGCCTAGAGCGCGGTTATTGCATGATGCTGGGCGGTCCGAAGGAAATCGTGCAGCAGCTTGACCCGATCTTCAAGACGCTTGCTCCTGGGCGCGGCGATATTCCACGCACTCCGGGACGCGAAAAAATGGGCGGCACATCCGAAGATGGATATTTGTATTGCGGGCCTTCGGGGGCCGGGCACTTTGTGAAGATGGTGCACAACGGAATTGAATACGGCATGATGCAGGCCTATGCGGAGGGTTTTGATATTTTCAAAAACGCCACCAGCAAAGAGCTTCCTGAAGATTTACGTTACGATCTTAACCTGCCGGACATTGCGGAAGTGTGGCGCAGGGGCAGCGTGGTCAGTTCGTGGCTGCTGGATTTAACGGCAATAGCGCTCGCGGAAAATCCTACGCTCTCGGAATACAGCGGCTTCGTGCAGGACTCAGGGGAAGGGCGTTGGACCATCCAGGCGGCGATTGATGAGGCGGTACCGGTGGATGTGTTGTCCGCCGCGCTGTTCACCCGCTTCCGCTCGCGGCAAGAGCACACGTTCGCGGAGAAAGTTCTTTCCGCCATGAGACAAAAATTTGGTGGCCACATCGAACAGGCCCCCAAGAAGAGCGCCTAGCGGCGGCTGCACAGTTTCCTAAGGTTCATCACAATATGGCTCAAGCAGAGATGTTGCCACTCACGCAGCGTCCAGGAAGGTTCGCCGATCCATGCACGATGATGATTTTCGGCGCGGCCGGCGACCTGACCAAGCGCAAGCTCATTCCCGCACTCTACAACCTTGCCAAAGCAGACCTTCTGGCGGAGCAGTTCGCCATTGTCGGCGTTGCGCGCAATCCCATGTCGAACGAGGACTTCGCCAAGAAAATTGTGCAGGACATAAAAGACTACGCGGGCAAGGATGTGGACCAGAAAATCTGCGACTGGTTCGCACAACGCCTTTTTTATGTGACCGCCGATTTCAGCGACAAAAATATTTATGGCAAGTTGAAGGAATGTCTGGAGAAAGTCAACAAAGACCGCTCCACGCACGGGAATTACTTCTTCTATCTGGCGACCGCGCCTGATTTTTTTGGGTCGATTGTTGAGCAGCTTTCCGCGGTCGGCTTGATGGAAGAAAGCAGCCAGCATTGGCGGCGAGTAATCGTGGAAAAGCCGTTCGGCCGCGATCTGGAGTCGGCTAAGACCTTGAACAAGCAACTGCTGAGAGTGGCGTCCGAGAAGCAGATTTACCGCATCGACCACTACCTGGGAAAAGAGACTGTCCAGAACATCTTGGCGTTCCGCTTCGCCAATGGAATTTTTGAGCCCATCTGGAACCGCCGCTACATTGATCACGTACAAATTTCCGTGGCGGAAACGGTTGGCGTGGAATCGCGGGGCAGCTATTACGATGGCGCTGGCGCCTTACGGGACATGGTGCCGAACCACATCATGCAGCTCATCAGCCTTACGGCGATGGAGCCGCCGATTTCGTTCCAGGCGGATGCGGTGCGCGACGAGCAGGCAAAGATCCTTCATGCCATACAGCCGCTCAGCGCCGAAGATGTGCTCAGCAAGACCGTCCGCGGGCAATATGGAGAAGGAAATGTCATGGGGCACCACATCCCCGCCTATCGCCACGAAGACGACGTGCCTTCAGACAGCAAGACAGAAACGTTTGTTGCCATGAAGTTGGCGATTGACAACTGGCGCTGGGCGGATGTGCCCTTCTATTTGCGCACAGGCAAGAGTTTGGCGGCGCAGAACACTCAGATCGTAATTCAGTTCAGCCGCGCGCCGTTTGTCCTTTTTCGCGATACTGCCGTGGACAATCTCATGCCCAATCAGTTGATTTTGCATATCCAGCCGCAAGAGGGAATTTCCCTGCAATTCGCGGCGAAAATTCCCGGGCCGGTGATGCGGCTGGGCGCGGTGGACATGAACTTCGAATATGCGGATTATTTCGGCATGCAGCCCAGCACCGGGTATGAGCGGCTGCTGCACGACTGCATGATTGGCGACCAAACCTTGTTCCAGCGTGCCGATATGGTGGAAGCTGGATGGTGCGTGGTGAGCCCGGTATTGGATGTGTGGAAGGCGTTGCCGCCGCGGAACTTTCCGAATTATGCCGCGGGCTCCTGGGGGCCGAAGGAATCGGAAGAATTGCTGGAGCGGGACGGCCGGCGCTGGAGGGACTTCGAAAAATGATACTCGTTGGAGACATCGGAGGTACCAACGCAAGGCTCGCGTACTTCGATGTCGTGAAAGGAAAATTAGCTTTAGTTTCCGTGACCATTTTCCCTAGCCGCAATTTTTCCAGCCTGGATGAAATTGCAGCGAAGTTCGTGGACACCATGGGCGTAACGCCCGACGTGGCTTGCTTCGGTATTGCCGGGCCGGTATTGAATGGGCGTGTGGAGACCTCCAACCTGCCGTGGGTGATCGAAGCGAGTAAGTTGTCGCAGGAAATCGGAGTCAAGAATGTTTTGCTGATTAACGACCTGGAGGCGACCGCCTGGGGCATCTGCGCGCTTGACGAGAAAGACCTGGTAACCCTGAATGCGGGGGAGGGCGTGCTTGGAAACCAGGCGGTGATTGCAGCGGGAACAGGCCTGGGTGAAGCGGGATTGTATTGGGATGGGGGCCGCCATCACGTGTTTGCCTGCGAGGGCGGCCACACGGATTTTGCTCCGCGCAATGAGTTGGAGATGGATTTACTGCACTATCTGACTGCGCAATTCGGGCGTGTAAGTTATGAGCGGGTACTCTCTGGCCCGGGACTTGTGAATATTTTCCACTTCCTGCGCGATACCGGACGCGGTACCGAACCCAAATGGTTGACGGACGAAATGCATGAAACCGAGCCGGCGGTCGCGATTTCACGGGCCGCCATGGAAGGGAAGTGTTCGCTGTGCGCGCAAACGGTGGATATTTTCGTTTCTATTTATGGCGCTGAGGCGGGAAACCTTGGCCTGAAGATGCTGGCGACAGGCGGTGTTTTCTTGGCGGGAGGTATTGCGCCGAAACTTTTGTCAAAGCTTGCTGAGCCGTTCTTTATGCAGGCATTCCTCGATAAAGGGCGCATGCGTCCGCTGATGGAGGCGATGCCCGTGCATGTCATCACCAACGATAAGATCGCCCTGCTGGGCGCGGCGCAATGCGGGCTGTCGAAGTCTGGGTTGCCGGTTTCCGCCTGAAGCTCTTCCGTATGAACACTGATCTGGATGTTCGCGTTTTTCCGAGCCGGACCGAGCTGTTTCCCGCAGCGGCAACTGAATTTGCCAGGCTTGCGCAGGAAGCAATTCGGAGTTCGGGAAGATTTACGGTAGCACTCTCCGGCGGTTCCACTCCTAAAAGCTTATTTAAGCTGCTGGCGGGACTGCCCGGTGGGGAGATTCCGTGGGAACACGTTTATTTCTTTTTTGGCGACGAACGGCATGTTCCGCCGGGCGATCCAGAGAGCAATTTCCGCATGGCAAATGAGAGCCTGCTCTCAAAAATTCACGCGCGTTCCGGGAATGTATTTCGTGTACAGGCGGAGCTGGACGCAGAAGTTGCGGCCAAGAATTACGAAGATCAGTTGGTCAAATTCTTCAATCTTCGTCCGGGCGAATTTTCACGGTTTGATCTCATCATGCTGGGACTGGGACCTGACGGGCATACGGCTTCGTTGTTTCCCGGAAGTAAAGGACTGGGCGAAACCCAAAGGTTGGTGATTGCGAACTGGGTAGAGAAGTTTAACGCCTTCCGGATTACATTTACCTATCCAGTGCTTAACGCGGCTGCTTGTGTAATGTTCATGGTGACCGGCGCGGACAAAGCAGACGCTGTGCGACGAGTGATTGAAGACAAGAAGCAGGGGCCACCCGCAGGTGGAGTGGCGCCCACGGATGGCAAGCTGCTTTGGTTTTTAGATCGAGATGCCGCGGTTGAGTTGCCCGCGGGAATGCGCGATGTATAGATTCCCTTTGACACGCCCAGGCACAGACTTTCGCTCACAATGATCGTTGTGCAGTGAGGCTTCTGGTTGGTCTTACGCGCAGGCGTCGCGCCATCCGGCGATTTCTTTGAAACCGTCTGCACGGTTTTGTTCGAACAATCTCACCCGGTGGCGGGAGTGTTCGAATTCGTGGATATCCGCCCAGACTTCGGCCTGCCAGCCTCCTTCGTGGACTGCCGACTCGCCGCAACTCGCGCAGCGGGTGTGGAGCTTGCGGGCCGGCTGAGAGGTGCGTTGCGGAACGTCCGGCAGTTCAATAAAGATGCAGCGCACTTCCTGGATGTCGTCGTTGTCGCCGATCATGTGTTCGTAACGAAGAAGAAAGCCAAACCCCATTTTCTTCGCCTCGGCTTCGGCCTCAATCCGCGTGTGAAAAGGGCCGTATTCCGCACGCAACTGCTCGGTTGAATCGCAAGCCATCCAAAAGATTTCCTTGTATGCCATTTTCTACCCTCACAGAAGCGTTGGGAGCCGGGGACGCCCACTATGACGTGGCCGTGTAAATGCAATCGGGCTGCCACGGTGGAGATCGGCTAACTTGTTGATTTTCAGCGGTATTAAAAGGAGCCACGGGCCACGTGCTTTGCGGGCTGCAAGTTTTTGCAGTATTTTCCCGCTAAACCGCAGGATTTGCGGGAGATGCGGCGAAATCTAGAAACTGCTGCGGTTGCGTTCGCGCTGAAGGTGTTTCCGAAACCGGGGTTCCATGGCCGCCAGGGTGCACAGCGTATAGAAAATGGCTGCGTTCGCTGGAATGTGCAGATTGAAATCGACAAAGCTATGGACCAAGATCCCTGTGCATCCGAGCATGGCGGTGAGCGCTAGAACTCCGTTTCGATCATCGGGCCAGGCGGCTAATTTTTTAATGGCGTGGGAATACATGGTCCACAGGAACCAGAGCATTACGCAAAATCCAAGTAGCCCGGTTTCAATCAGAAGTTGCAGGTAATCATCGTGAGCTTCGTTGATCCAGACGTCAGTATAGAAGCTTCGGAACTCAGGATAGATTTCCGGAAAGGTGTCCAGGCCGTATCCGAGAAGAGGTTTTTGTTTGAACATGCGCAGGCTGTCGCGGGTAATTTCCATGCGCATGCCGCCGGAGATTTCCGCGCGCGTTTCGCTGTTGACGCTGGCCACGCGCCTGGCAAATTCGCTTCCTCCAAGCCACGCGAGCAGGCAGACCACGATGATGGGAAATAGAACGAACATCCAGGTCATGCGAAATTTAGATTTCGACCTCTCGCGGACCAGAAAAAACGCCAGAACGGACAACTCGACAAGAAATGCGATCATCCCGCCGCGGGAGCCTGAGAGGAACAGCGTGGCCGCCATGATGGCTGCAGCGACGATGGCCATGCGCTTCATGACGCCACGCGCAAAATGACTGAAGGCAATCACAAGCGGGACGGGGATGAGCATCTCCATGAGTCCCGCATAGTGGTTATGGTTTACATAGGGGCCATAGACCCAGCCGCCGTTATGCGGAGTGATCAGCCAGTACAACTTGTTCGGAGACGAAACGCTTTGCAGCAGAGCGAGCAACGCTAGAGCGAAACCGAACGCGGACACTCCAATGGCCAGATGGCGAAGGTGGGACGTTCTGCGCAGGGTTTGCACGATAACGAAGGCAAGCAGGCCGTAGGCGATGTACAGCATTGCATCGGAGTACGTTGCATAGCGATATCCCGTGTGCCTCGTGGCAAGTTGCAGGGCGATCACGGCGAAGAACGCAACCATGGGAGCGAACAGAGGATTCCATGAGATGGCGCTCTCGCCGGAGTTTAACTGGCGGACAATCCACAACAGAAAAAGCGTGGCCGCTCCCGCCTCAAGAACGAATATTGGGAACGGTGACACCGCTCCAAAAGCCAGCGGGCCGAATAATAAAAGCACGAAGGGCCCATAAACCAGAACATGCTCCATCCAATTGGGACGCGACACATGGCCCGCATTTGCCTGGAGTAGCTGATCGGGGATGACTGGAGACGTCATGGCTGTTGTTGGGGCTGCTCGGTCAGGTGAACGCCGTCAATCCAGAGCTTTCCTTTTATTACGTCTCCAGCGGGAAGCCGCTGGAGGCGCAGCACAAGCAAATTAGTTTCCGGCCCAATGCTGAACACTCCGCTTGTTTGTTTCCAGTTCGCGGTATCAGCCAAGTTGTCGGTCGCAAACAAAGGGGTGCCAGTGTAGGCATCTTCCAGGGCAAACCTTATTCCTCCGGCGCCTTCGATTCGCTGTGCCTTGAAATTCGCTGAGAATTTGTAAGTGTGATTGGGACGGACGAACACGAATTGGTGTATGCCAGCGTCCTCAATTTGAGCGTCGTCGAAAGAAAGCGACAGCGACCGGTTGCCTGCATAATGCTGCGCGGGATCCAGAGCGAGCACGACACGCGAGTTCTTTTGATAAACCCAATCAAAGCCGGCTTTCAGGACGGGCAAGCTGAAGTCCCCGTTGACGACTAAATTGTCCCTCGAAGGCCGGTAACCAGAAAGACCTGTGAGCGGAGCGGCCTGCTGCCATACCTGCATTGCTGAGTCCGGCCGCTTTTTTGTCAGCAGATAATTTACATATTCGAACACGCGAGGACGCATGATTGGATTGCCTAAACTTACCAGTTGCGCCCAGGCTTTGGCAGCGCCGTCGGTTTCCTGTTTGCTGACGAGAAGATTCAGAAATGATTCGTAGGCATCGGTCTGGGGCGGCATCAATTTCGAAATGAACAGGTCCACGTCCGGCGCGACGCGCCAGCAGAAGGGCAGGGTATGCCCGAAGGCTGGTCCTGTGTCAGTCAGCATCTGGCGGCAAAGAGCGAGAGTTGCTTCAATGTTGCCGCTGCTGAAATAAACATTGGCGGCGTTCCAAGCGACGGCGGGGTCGGTGGGGCCTGCCTTCAAGGCATTCCGCAGCGCCGAGTCTTGCGCCTCTGTGTTCCCCAACAAATCGTAATCCCTCGCAAGGGCCAGCCAATAATCCGCACGGTAAGGGTTTAGTGATACGGCAGCCCGAAATGACCGGGCCGCTGCTTCCGGGTTCAGCAACGAATCAGAAATTCCAAGCCGGTAACGATATTCAGCGTTCAACGGCTGTAGACGGACGGCACGTTGCAGGCTAATCGGATCATTGCGCCCGGAAAGAATGGACGCAACGTATTGGCAGCACGCGAAGCCGAGGCACAGGAAACAAAAAAAGAACGCAGAGATCAGCAGAAAAGTTTTAGATGCGGGGCTTTTTGCCGGGATATTCATGTAATTCGCGCATTAGCCTTGGCTGCGCGCGGAACCGGCCTAGGCCGGAGTCGAGGCAACGTTTCCGGAAGAGTCGCCGCGATCATCAAGGGAATCTTCCTGGTAGTAACGCTTCCCGTATTTTCCCTGGTATTCGTAATAATAGTAGTAATCCGGCGAGCGCAAATCCACGGCATTCAGAAGGATTCCAGCAACGCGGGCGTTCACGCGTCCAAGCAGCTCGCGCGAGCGGCGCAAAGCCTGTTTGGTTGTCTGTCCTGAGCGGATGACCAGCACAACGGCATCCGCGCCTGTGGACATGACGACGGCATCGGTAACAGAGAGCGTTGGCGGCGTATCAATCACAATGTGATCGTATTGCTCCCGCAATGCGACGAGAATATCGCGCATATGCGAGGAAGCCAGCAATTCCGCTGGGTTTGGCGGAGGTGTGCCGGCAGCAAGAATGAATAGTGAAGGTGCTATTGGAGATCGTACGATCGCCTGTTGCAGTGTGGCGTTTCCTGTGAGTACGTCGCTGAGGCCAATTTTTGGCCCGAGCCCGAGAGTCTTGTGAATGCTGGGGCGGCGCAGGTCAGCGTCAATCAAAAGCACTCGGCTGTCTTTTTGCGCAAGGACGATCGCGCAGTTGATGCTGGTGGTGGACTTGCCTTCCTGCGGCAATGCGCTGGTCACAAGGATAGTTTTCGGAGGCGCCCCCGAAGAGGTAAGCAACAAGGAGGTACGTAAGGCCCTGTAGGACTCCGCCATTTGCGATTGCGGCCGGGCTTGGGACACAAGCTCCACCACTTCTTTGGAAGCCGCCAGCGCCAACCGCTTCGCGGGATCCAAAAGATTCGCCGTGTGCCGCGAGCCTAATGGAATCATTCCCAACGATGGCAATCCGGAAATGGCCTGCGCTTGTTCGGGGGTTCTTACGGTGTTGTCCAGGGCTTCCAGAAGGAAGGCCAGTCCAATTCCTGAGCTGAGCCCGAGAGCGAGAGCGAAGGTAAGATTCCGCGGAATGTTTGGCGAAGAAGGCTGGTTTGGTACGCGGGCCTCGTCTACTTTGCGAATGTTGGTGGATCGCAACCCGGCGGTGACTCCCGCTTCCTTCAGTTTCTGCAGAAGACCTTCATATAGAGTGCGGTTCGATTCCACATCGCGATTGAGCAAATTGTATTCAATCGAACTCTCGTTCAGGGCGTTCGCTTGCTGTTTTTGCTTGTCGAGCGCGGCGCTCAGCATTTTTTCGCGCTGTAACGCAGCCATGTAGCTGTCACGGACCGTCGCCAGGACTTTTTTCGTTTGCAACTGAATCTGCACAGCCACTTCCTTCAGTTGCGTATTGAGTTGCTGTACTTTGGGATAAGAAGGGCCGAATTGAGTGCTCAGTTGTGCGGCCTGGATGCGTAGATCAGCTTCCTGCCCCTGAAGTTTTTCCAGAAGCGAAGAGTCTCCCTTGGAGTCGACCGAGGATGAAGCTCCCATCGCGGCGGCGGAAACCGTATCCGCGTCGCCGGCTTGCATCAGCTCATAGACGGCTTGTTTCTCCATCCTCTCGGATTCCGCTTCGGTTAACTCCTTATTGAGTTCCGACAATTTGGAAGTGATGATGTTTTGCTTGTCGTCAGTCCCCAGGATTTCGTGTTGTTTCTGGTATTGCACCAGCTTCTCCGTTGAGGTTTCCACCTTCATCTGAAGGTCAGCCAATTGGCGGGAGAGCCAATCCGAGGCCTCCATGGTGGATTGATAACGGGTCTTAAAATTCTGTTCTTCGTAAGTGGAAATGAGGGTGTTGACCGCGCGCGCCGCAAGCTCCTTGTTGGGCGAACGGTAACGCACTTCGATGATGCGCGTGTTGGGGACCATCGCAACGGTCAGTCCAGCCTTGAAGGACGAAATGAGGGCCGAGGTTCGGGGAGAATCGAAGTTGTCGGCATCGCCCGTTAAGTTCAGATCGCCAGCATCCGCGTTCGATACATTCGCCGGGGTTTTGTCCAGCCCCAATTCCCTGAGAACTTGCAATGCAAGCAAATCGCTTTTCAAGATGCGGACTTCGGTGTCCATCTCCGTGGGATCGTAGTAGTCCCAGTCGGGAGTGGAGTCCTTGAAATTGACGATTGCGGGGTCTGGCTTGGTGATCGCAATGGTGCCCACACTCTCATAAATCGGCGTGGTGCGAAGCGTGGCGATGGTAATAACGCTGAAGATGATCGCCAAAGTGCTTAGCGCAGCCCATTTGTGCTTCAGCAAAGTCCGAAAGTATTCTCGGATGCCCGACTCTTGTGCGATTGGCGCATATACATAGGCTCCTGGCTGGCGGGAAAATTCGATAGGAGGGTTTGGCTGGATTTCTCGGAAGATTTGACCGTGGGTCGGAATCATGGGCCCGGAATTCATTCATACTCCTCAAAACCGAAAGAAACGACGCCACGAAAGCATCTCAGCAGGCTTCGGTTCACACGTGTTGCTTAGAAAACAACACTGGCCAAGAGTGGAAAAAATTTTAGCATCGCGGGTTCGAGCGGAAGCGTAATCAGGCTGGTTCCCGCGGCGCGTCTAAGATGGTGTTGGAACAAGGTTTTCAGCTACTCTTCGGCTTATGGTCCGGACATTTCTGCTGCTCCGGAGGCACGGCAATCGCGCTTGATCATTACATGCAAACCGAACGAGCCAGTTTGAAGATCGTCGCCATCATTCAAGCCCGCATGGGGAGTTCCCGGCTACCCGGCAAAGTATTGATGGATATCGGAGGTGAAACTGTTTTGGGCCGTGTGGTCAAGCGCGCCCGGCGATCGCGACTCACTCATGCGACTGTGGTTGCGACAACGGAATTGACCGGCGACGACGCGATTGTGAAGGAATGCCAGCGGCTAGGCGTGAGCTGCTTTCGAGGTATGGAAGAAAATGTTCTAGACCGCTACTACCAGGCCGCGCTCCAGCATTCGGCGCGACTCATTGTCCGCCTGACCGCCGACAATCCTGTGGTGGATCCCGATTTGATTGATGAGACAGTCATGACCATGCTGAAATCGGATGCCGACTACGCGAACAACCGGTCGCCGCGCATTTATCCCCAGGGACTGGATGCGGAAGTTTTCACTATTGCCGCATTGGAAAGGGCACATCAGGAAGCACGACTGCCTTACGACCTGGAACACGTCACCCCATATTTTTACGGGCATCCTGAACTATTTCGGTGCGTGGGCGTAAAGCGTTCCTTTGATTTCAGTCACCATCGCTGGACTCTTGATACTCCTGCAGATTTGCAAGTTATTCGCGAGATGTATGAACGGATGGGGAATCGCGACAATTTCTCATGGGCCGAAGCGCTGGCCGTCATGGAAAACGCCGGACAGTTGGCAGGTATGAATTCTTATATGGTTCCAAAAGCGCTTCACTCGAGTTGAGTTCCTCCGCATGCGACCCGTCTTTGGTGACCAATCATTTTTCGGCGATATGAGTCTTGCCTCCAATTGGCGGAAATGACCATTGAAGATACTTCTTGTTCATCCCCAGGACCATCCGCAGAAATGGGCAGCACACAAATGGGACTTGATCGTTGATCTTGGATCGGCCCCGGAGAGCACATACGCTCAATGGACGCGCGGATTCAAGTGTCCGGCGATATCGTTCCAGAAGTATTGCCGTTTAGAGGAAGACCTCGATTTCATTCGATACATTTCCGGCAAGGGAGCGTTTTTGCAGGATGCGGAAGGCATCCATTGGTGGGATTTGTTTGTGTTGTTTTTCAGCGATCAAATGCAGTTGATTGCCAGTGTTTGCCGCTTCGCAAAAAGCTTGACCCGCGACGATCAAGTTTTTATCACCCGGCCTTGCATGGAAGCAGATTTGCTCCAGCGCTTGCAGCCGTGCTCTGTCCGTTTGTTAAGCGGGCCGAGCTTGCGCCGCGGGTTCCTGCATTACGCCAGCGAACTGAGGGCGCTGCCATTTTGGGAGCTGCGGCAGATTTTCTGGGATAAATACGACGCGGGATTTACATTCCGCCGGCACTTCGCGAAAAGAAAGGATAGTTCCAATAAGGATGTGATCCTTTTGCCGAGTGCCTATGTCAATGCCACCAAAACGGCGATGACCTTCGCTTCGAAGCTCCCAAATCTGGACTTCCTGCTGGTCACTACAAGGGCAAGCGGGAGAATGGGGAGCCCCGCTCGGAACGTCGCGACCGCCGATCTCGCAGGATACGCTTGGAAAGCGGATTCCGCGGAAGAGTACCGACAGATTCTACAAATGTGGCAAGACTTGCGCGGTGAACTCGCCCTCGATCCGAAGACGTCCCCGGCCGTGTCCCTGGGACTGTGGGAGAGTTTTCCTGGGTTTGTAAAGCGCGGACTGAAGATTCGTGACGCATGGTTAGGTGTATTGAAATCTGAGCCCGTCAAAGGTGTGCTTTGCTGCGACAATAATCCCTACACGCTTTTGCCTGTGTTGTTGGCCAAGCGAAAGAATATCGCGACGGTTTCGTGTCACCACGGTGCGCTGGATTGGCGGTATCGCATAGTGTCCACCTATGCAGACACGATCATCGCCAAAAGCGAAATGGAGCGCGATTATTTCTCTCGCGTCTGCGGGGTTCCAGGAAACCAAATCCGATCCGGCGCGTTCATTCAGGGCGCCAAGACGCCCGAAATACGCGCTGCTTGCGCTACCGATGCAATCGTTTTTTTCTCGGAGCCGTACGAGTCGCATAAAGCCAGAGCAATTGAGATTTATGAACAAGTGCTTCCCCCTCTCGCCGATATTGCCATCAAAGAAGGACGCGAACTGATCGTTAAATTGCATCCATTTGAAAACACACGAAGGCGCAAGACGCTGGTGAGGAAAACCCTCTCGACCGAGCAGCTGCGGGTTACAAAGATCATGGCGGGGCCATTGACGCGCGAGTTGCTGGAGCAAACCTGGTTTGGGGTCACACTGCTTTCCACCGTGGCCATGGAATGCGCTGCGCTGGGAATTCCATGTTTCATGTGCCAGTGGCTGGAATATCCGCACCACGAGTATGGAGATCAGTTTCGTCGTTTCGGCATAGGTCATAGCCTCAAGTCCACGGCTGAGCTTTTGACTATTCCTTCCGTAATTAGGGGTCAAATTGAAGATAGGCGAATACCTCTTAGCATCGGCGCAAGTCTCTCGATGTCAGAGATGGAGAGACTATTTTCCAGTCAAGACTGTTCTGTCCTGCCGGCTGCGATCTGAAAATCTTCGTTTTCAGTATCTCCGGGATTTCCACCACTGGTTCCCGCAAAGGTACTATCGCAACGGTATGCAGCCCAGTTCCAATAATTAGACAACCGCTTTCGCGGCCCTTGGTGCGTGTTGGAGCATGCGCGTTAAGGCGCGACGGCGGGTTTATTTATGGCGGGAACTGCTGCTCTTAAAGAACCGGAACAGATTGCAAATGACGTTGCCGAGTTGCGCCTCTTGCGGTCCACTGACTTTCGGCAACATATTGGCCGAGTGTCACGGCATTCTTCCGTTTATTTCTCAGGCAGAATGTTCGCCCTGGCGGCCGGCTACTTTTTCAAAATCTACCTCACGCGAGAATTAGGCGCGGAGGCGCTCGGCACCTACGCATTGGGCTTGACGATCATTGGTTCACTGGGCATTTTCAACGCCTTTGGTCTTTCCCGCTCGGCAACACGCTTTGTTTCGGCCTATCGCGCGACCGGACAGTATGAACTGCTCCGCGGCCTGCTAGTTCGCTGCGTCCTCATGCTGGTTCTTACCAATCTTTTATTTGTCCCCATACTGTTGCTGGTCGGACCAGCGATCGCCGTGCGCATTTACCACGTGCCGGCTTTGAGCGGCTACTTGTGGATCTTCGCGGTCCTCATGTGTTTCGGAACATTCAACACATTCTTCGCACGAGTGCTTGCTGGCTATAAGGAGGTGGCGCGGAGCACGGTCCTAACGACGTTTTTGGGCACGCCGATGATGATGCTTGCCACCGTTGTTTTCGTCGCGCTGGGATGGGGACTGCGCGGGTATTTGATCGCGCAGGCTGCAGCGGATGGCGTTGTGTTCGTGCTGCTTATCGCCACGGTCTGGAAGCTTACTCCGCAGAGAACACGCTCTCACGCAGGCCCACTTCCGCGGTTGGAGCGCCGTGTGATTTCGTTTTCCACAACGGTGCTGGCCATGGAATTTCTTGGTTTTTTAATATTGCATACCGACAAGATTTTTCTGGGATTCTATCTGGATCCGCGGCAGGTTGGAATTTACGCACTGGCCGCGGGAATGGCGGCGCTGGTGCCGATTGTCCTGCAGTCGGTAAACCAGATTTTTTCTCCCATCATTTCCGACCTCCACGCGCGAGAGGAGTACCAGATGCTGGGCAGAATGTTCCAAACGCTGACTAAATGGATATTCGGCCTCACATTTCCACTGGCCGCTACGATGATTGTTTTCGCGCGACCCCTGATGCGGATTTTTGGCCCTGAGTTCGAAGCGGGGTGGCCCGTGCTGGTGGTGGGCACTCTCGGACAATTAATAAATTGCGCGGTAGGTTCAGCCGGTTCTCTATTGCTCATGTCCGGAAACGAAAAGCATCTTTTGAAAATTCAGGCCGTGACGGCGGCGGTCATGATCGCGCTCGACCTCACACTGATCCATCCATTCGGCATTCTGGGAGCGGCTATCGCGGCGGCCACAACGAATGTGCTGGTCAACTTGTTGTATCTCAAAGGAGCCTACGACCAGTTGCATCTCCTGCCTTATAACCGCGGCTACTGGAGATTGGTCCCCTCGTTTGTGGCCGTGGCGTTCTCTTTGTATGTCGTTATGCGCTTTGCCAGCGGACAGCCCAAATGGATAGAACTCACTATAGGCGCTTTCATGGCGTATGCATCTGCCGTCGGAATGGCGCTGCTTTTTGGCCTCGACGCTGATGATCGCCTCATAACAACGGCCATCTGGTCGCGGGCACGAGGTTTGGTTTATCCCGCAGAGGCGAACGCCTGATGATCCAGGGATCGTTCAATAGACGGCGCCAGCTCCATTGTTGTTGGGTGGGGAATTCATGAACCCCATTCGTTTGCTGGTTGACAGCTTTGCCGATCAAGGACTGCAAAACGCGCAGATGGCCAACGCCCGCGAGATCATTTGCCGGCTTGATTCCTCCCTTTTCCATGTGAGTGTGTTTTGTGTGGGAAATCCCGATCCTCGAATCGCGCAACGACCCAACACCCGGCTTATTCGTTTGCCCAAGCGACGGCAGACGGTTCGGATTGCGCGCGAGTTTTTGTTGGGCAGGCATGAAATCGTGTTCTATCTGAAATCGTCACCTGCCAGCCGGTACTATATGTCGCTGCGCAACAAGTGGCGAGACCAGCGTGTTGTGGTTGGCACAGTAGAGTCTCAAGCCGACCTGCGGAATGAACCAACGATTTCGCCTGCGGCGGTGCATCTTTGGGAACAAACGATTCTTCGTTGTGACTACTTGTTCAGCAACTCTTCGGCGGTGCAGAAAAGCTTGCAGCGGGAATATCAGTTGCCAAGCGCCGTGATTCCCACGGGGGTGGATATCAATTTTTTTGTACCCGGCGCTGATGAGAAGCAGAATGTCTGTCTGCGGGTTCTATTTGTGGGATCTCTGCGCCCATTTAAAGGGCCGCAACTGGTGTTGGAGGCGGCAAAGCGCTTTCCTTGCGCGACTTTTGCTCTAGCGGGCGAGGGAATTATGGCGGAGGAGCTAAAGTCTTGCGTTCGCCGAGAGAAATTGTTGAATGTTGAGCTTCTGGGGCCGCTAGATGCGGAGCAATTGCGGAGAGAATATCAGCGGGCCGACATTTTCCTATTTCCTTCCCGCTGGGAAGGTTCCCCCAAGGTAATTCTTGAGGCAGCAGCTTGCGGACTTCCTGTAATCGCGCGAAAAGACTATGAGCCGGAAACCGTCATTGACGGTCAAACAGGTTATCTGGCACGGTCCGACGGCGAGATTTTCCAGCGACTGGATCATCTGCTGCAGAATGCTTCACTGCGTTGTGCGTTCGGAGCTGCGGGCCGCAAGCACAGTGAACCTTTTGATTGGGATGTGATCGCACGACAGTGGGAACATGCTTTTGTTGATTTGATCGCGCTGCGAGGTTGCCGGCGTGCAGCTTGAATGTGGAGATTATATTCAGGAGATGCATCAACCAACGGAGCAGAGGCCGCTGCATGTGCTTACCCTAACGCCGTTCTATCCCAACAACAGGAATGAGGCCGCAGGATGCTTTGTGGCGGAGCCGTTAACGATCATGGATGCGCTTGGGGTTAAATCTTCAGTGCAGGCAGTACATTCTTACTACTCCGGAAAAATTAAGGCATGCGGCCATTTTCCGGCGCAATGGACAAGGTACATGAGCCTTCCCGGCGGCCTTGGGCTTTCGTCTGCCGGAGCCTTTTTATTTGCCAGCCTGCTTTCGATAACCAAGCGTTTGCACGCGCGTAATCCGATTGATCTTATCCACGCCCATGCTGCGCTTCCCTGTGGACACGCGGCATCCCTGTTGGCGCAACAACTCAACATTCCATTTATTGTGACGGTCCACGGATTGGACGCATACTTTACCAATCAGGTGCAAGGCCGTGCCGGCGAATGGTGCCGGAGGATAACGCAGCACGTATTTCGCTCAGCCAGCAAGGTGGTTTGTATCAGTGAAGCCGTCAGACAGAAAGTTCTGGACCGCGCCGATCGAGATTACCCAACCTCTGTGGTCTACAACGGAGTCGATCCCGGTTTCTTCACTCCCGCGAACGAGCCCGGCGCCTTGAAGATTTTAAGTGTGGGCAATCTGATTCCCATCAAAGGCCACCAGCAGCTGTTGCGCGCCATGGTCCTCGTCCAATCGCGTATTCCGGAAGTTTTCTGTGACATTATCGGAGAAGGTCCGGAGCTGAAACGATTGCGGGCTTTGGCCGGCGAACTAAATATTGCGGACAAGGTCCGGTTTCTTGGGCGGCAAAGTCGCCGCGACGTAGCCGAAGCGTTGCGCCAGTGCACGATTTTCGCCCTTCCCAGCCGGTACGAAGCTCTCGGCTGCGTTTACCTGGAAGCCATGTCGGCGGCCAAGCCCGTGATCGCTTGCCGCGGACAGGGCATTGAAGAAGTGATTGAGCACGGCAGGAATGGCTGGTTAGTGGGCGATGACGGCGCAGAGCTGGCGCGGGCGCTCATAACGCTGTTTGAGGATGCTGAATTGCGCAATCGAATGCGATTGGCCGCGCGGCGGACGATCCTCAAAAGCCTTACTTTGCAGCACCAGGCCCAACGCCTAACTGATATCTACCGAGAGTGTGCGGCATGAAACTTGTGATCCTGACGGAAATTATTTCTCCGTATCGCATTCCTGTATTCAATGCGCTCGCCAAACAAACCGATATTCAGTTGCATGTGATTTTTCTCGCCGACACCGATCCTACGCAACGGGAATGGCTGGTCTATAAAAGCGAAATCCAATTTTCCTATCAGGTGCTTCCTTCCTGGCGACGGCGTTATTGGGAGCGGAACATCCTCTTGAATCGCGGGTTGACCGCCGCTCTCGAGCAGAGTAGCCCGGAAGTGATCTTATGCGGAGGCTACAACTATATTGCGTCATGGCAGGCAATGGCTTGGGCGCGGAAGCGTCACGTGCCATTTCTCGCATGGGTGGAAAGCACTGCCAACGATAAACGCGGCGGGCATGCTCTGATTGAATTTTTGAAGAAAAAATTCATTGCCAATTGCAGCGCCTTTGTGGTTTCGGGGAAATCCTCCACCGAATACGTCCGTGAATTCAATGTCCCGCCGGAAAGTATCTTCGTTGCGCCGAATGCGGTTGACATTGAGTTCTTTTCCCATGGTTCGGACCAAGCGCGGATGCGGGCAATTGCTCACAGGCAAAGACTGCAGATGCCTCAGCGGTTCTTTCTTTACGTGGGGCGACTGGTGGAGGACAAAGGAGTATTTGACCTTCTCGCAGCCTACGGCAATCTCACGCAAAGTTTGAAAGATGAGGTTGGGATGGTTTTCGTGGGAAATGGCCCCGCGAAAGCCGCATTGATGGCGCAGGCCGCGAAGTTGGGCTCTGGGGTGGTGAAGTTTCCCGGCTTTGTCCAAAAAGAAGAGCTGCCTTGTTACTACGCATTGGCTGAGGCGTGCGTTCTGCCTACTTATACCGATACCTGGGGTTTGGTGGTCAATGAAGCGATGGCGTGCGGATTACCCGTAATTGTCACTCATGCGGCGGGTTGCGCGCGGGACCTCGTCAAGGAAAATTGGAATGGCCTGCTGATCCGTGCCCGGTGTCCTGGCGAATTGGCCGCAGCCTTGGAGTCGATTGCCAAGAATCCAGACTTGCGCTGGACTATGGGGCAACACAGCCGTGAACGGATCATGCAATATTCACCGCAATCCTGCGCGGGTGGGATCGCGGAAGCGGCAATGTCATTTGGAACCCCTCACCATGCATAATGCGCGTTTCAAGTTGTTCATTGCTGGAGCAATCATCGTTGTGGCGGCGCTCTTCGTCTATCTTGCGTTCTCAAGCCCCGCGTCTTTTACCGACTCAACCCGGATCGCCGGGCTGATATTTTTGGAAGGGTTGCTGGTCATCGCATGGCGTTTCGAGCGACGTTTTTTTCCAGTTCTCTTGCTTGTTTTTCTGGCATCCGGCACGGAAGTCCCAGCGCCAAGCGTATGGGGCAATCTACGATGGGTGGTGCTGGGATTCGGAAGCGTTGCTGGCCTGGTGCTGTATTTGAAAAACTATCGCTGTGCCTTCGGAATATTTCATTTGTGCGCTTTTTTCTGTTGCCTCACCGCTTCAACTTCGGCAATGTTTTCCAATTCGCCCGGCGCCTCCATGCTGAAGTCAGTCAGCCTGCTGCTTTTATTTCTATACGGAGCGGGAGGGGCGCGAATTGCAATCTTGGGAAATGCCAATTTTCCTAAACGGTTGCTGCAAGCCTGCGAACTCCTGGTGTGTTTCACAGCGGTTTGTTACGGAGTCTTCAACTTTTCGTTCTTTGGAAATCCGAATTCGTTAGGCGCGGTCATGGGCATCATCTCCATGCCAATTTTGTTATGGGGAAGTATGACCGCGGAAACTCCTGCTATGCGAACCCGAAGAAATATGTTTTTCTTGCTGGCTTTATTCTTGTGTCTCGAGAGTTATTCCCGAGCCAGTATCTCGGCGGGACTTATTTCCTGCGCCTTCTTGTGCATCGGATTGCGCCGTCATCGTCTGTTGTTCAAAGGGCTGGCGGTCGTAGGCCTTGCCGCCGTAGTGGTGATCACTTTCCGCCCGCTGGAATCAGGGAAAAAGGCGGATTCGCTGGTCAATGCATTCGTGTACAAAGGGCGGCCCGACGAAGGGATTCTGGCGTCCCGCAAAACTCCCTGGGACGAAACCATCGCGTCCATCCAACAGAGCCCCTGGTTTGGCACCGGATTCGGCACCAGCTTTTTGGGGACAGACCAGAAACAACGCGTAGATGCGTTGCGTTCATTCGCCGGAACGTCACGCGAACATGGGAACAGTTACCTGGCCATTGCGGAGTGGGTAGGCATGCTGGGAGTGATTCCATTCGCATGTCTGATGCTGTTGATCCTCAGAAATCTATGGTTGGGTTTTCTTCATATGCGACGCAGCCTTGATGCTCGTGAGCTCTTTATTCCGTTTTGCGGCGTAGTCCTGGCTGGCCTTGTTGGCGCATTTTTTGAGGATTGGATGTTTGCTGTCGGTTCATATTTGTGTGTGGTTTTTTGGGCATTTACCTTTGTCTTGCCCGATTTGCTGCCCGTAGCGGTACCCGCAATGAGTTTTGTCGCCGACCCGGCCTTCAGTGCCACCTCGTCTCCGTGGAGCCCTGAACCCACTTTCGCCATACAGGGGCAGTGATGCGCCTCTTCGTGAATGGGACCGCCGCAAGCGCCGGAGGCGGACTGACTTATCTGCGAAACGTAATTCCTCACCTTGCCCGGCAGGACGATGTCCACACGACTCTTGCGATTGATCCAAACGCGCGTGGCCAACTTTCTTTTCCATCCAGTGTCACCGTTCTCGAATCTCCGCGGGGCCAGGGAGCAGGCCAGCGATTCTTGTGGGAGCAATTCCGCATGCCCGCGCAAATTAAGGCCGCGGAGGCGGATATTCTATTGTCAGCTGGTAACTTCGCGCTCAGGAAGAGTCCCGCGCCACAAATTCTCCTTTCCGGCAATTCGCTCTATCTTTCAAAAGATTTTGTTCGCGATCTCCGCGAGCGGCGCGAGTATCGAATGCTGGCTGAACACTATTCGCGGAGCGCCCTGGCCAAACGTTCCATTGTTTGGGCGGATTGCACGGTTGCCCCCAGCCAGGCTTTCGTCCGAGAACTGGGGCAATGGACTGGAGAAAACAAAATAGTTGCCATTCATCATGGATTTGATCACGACACATTTTTCCGGAATCAAACCCGGTTGCCCGCAGAAACCCAGAGCAAGCTGGAATCTTCTTCTTCCCACGCTTTGCGCCTGTTGTTCGTGAGCCACTACAACTACTATCGTAATTTTGAGACGCTTTTTCGCGCCGTTGCCCTCTTGCGGCAAAATCACGGCAAAGATGTGAAATTATTTTTGACCTGTCGCCTTTCGCAAGGCGAATCTCCGGGTTCTTATCAGGTGAAACGCGCCGCGGCCTTGATTGCGGAATTGGGCATCGGCGAAAACATCGTGCAGTTGGGGCACATTCCGAATTCTCTACTTCACAATGTTTATCGTGCTTGCCAGGTCTACGTAACCGCGTCTTATGCTGAGACTTTTGCGCATCCGTTGGTGGAAGCCATGGCATGCCGGCTTCCGGTAGTGGCCTCGGATCTCACTGTGCATCGGGAAATCTGCCGCGACGCAGCTATATATTTCAACCGCTTCTCGCCGCAAGAACTGGCGCAGTGTATTCTCGAGCTTTCCCAGCGACAAGAGATGCGGGAAAAGATGTCAAATGCGGGAGAGGTGCGCTCTCATGAATTCAGCTGGAGCCGCCACGTGGAAGAATTATTGACTGTGATGCGGTCGCTGGTTCCAATGAGAGCTTGAAAGAATGAAATTATTCGATATGAAACGCCACTTCGCGCTCTTCGCAGTTTTGGCCGTCGTATTCTCTTGTTGCTTTAGGGCCGTGCAGGCCCAAGGCCAAGCCCGTCCGCAGCCTTTGGCGGCAACTCCTCCGATGGGATGGAACAGTTGGGATTCGTTCGGCACGACGGTGAAAGAACAGGATGTGAAAGCGAACGCCGATTGGCTTGCACGGAACCTGAAGCGCTATGGCTGGGAATACGTTGTTGTGGATATGGAGTGGTTCGTCACCAATCCCCGAGCTTCCGGAAATTCCACTTCCTCTCAATTCAGCATGGACGGATATGGCCGCTACATTCCCGCGGAAAACCGTTTTCCAACCTCCACGAATGGCGCCGGATTCAAGCCGCTGGCAGACTACATTCATTCCCTGGGATTGAAATTCGGAATCCATATTCTGCGCGGTATTCCGAAACAAGCCGTGAAACAGAATCTTCCCATCGCCGGATTTTCCTACCATGCGGCGGAAGCCGCCGACATTTCAGACACCTGTCCATGGAACCCCGATAACTATGGCCTGGACCCGGCAAAACCCGCGTCCCAGGCGTATTACGATTCGATCGCGAAACTCTATGCCAGTTGGGACGTGGATCTTATTAAGGTGGACTGCATTGCCAGCCATCCCTACAAAGGCGATGACATCCGAATGTTGAGCGGTGCCCTGAAGAAAACGGGGAGGCCCATCGTACTGAGCCTGTCGCCGGGTGCGGCGCCCATGGATAAAGTGGATGAAATGAGAAAGTATTCGCAAATGTGGCGCATCTCCGACGACGTTTGGGATTTATGGCACAGCACGGTGCCCTATCCGCAAGGCCTGGGAGACCAGTTCCCTCGAATGGCGCAATGGGCAGGGCTTTCCGAGCGAGGGCATTGGCCGGATGCAGACATGCTCCCGCTGGGATATCTAGGGCCTGCGCCTGGTTGGGGAGAGGCGCGGCAAACTCGATTTACGCATGACGAACAGCGGACAATGGTGACACTGTGGTCCATGTTCCGCTCGCCGCTGATGGTAGGCGCGAATCTTCCCCGCAATGATGATTGGACAACTTCATTGCTGACCAATCCCGAAGTCATCGCCATTGACCAGCACTCAACCGGCAATCGCATGCTTAAGACGGAGGGAAACATCGTGGTGTGGTCGGCGCGCCCGGAGTCTGGCTCGGACCAATACGTGGCGCTTTTTAATATCGGGGAGTCCCCACAAAACGTGCAATTGAATTGGAAAGAATGGGGCTTAACAGGGAAGAAATATAAAGTGCGGGATTTGTGGTCGCACAAAAACCTTGGTGCGGCTGGTGAGATTGCGGCTGAAGTGCCCTCCCATGGTTGCGTGCTGTACAGAATTTCGGATCGCTAGATTGAGTCGAACGCAGGCTTGTTGCCGACCGAGTGCGCGACTAAGAGGCACTCTTTTCGCTCAGTCCACGCAGTCGTTCCGCCGCGCTTTCCGGTGTAATGTCGCGCTGCACCGTGCCCAGCATTTCAAATCCCACCATGAATTTCTTTACCGTGGCCGAGCGCAGCAACGGCGGGTAAAAGTGTGCATGGAAGTGCCATTCGGGATGAGCCTGGCCATCGGTCGGTGTCTGATGAAATCCCATGGAATAGGGAAAGGGGACATCGAAGACTTTGTCGTAGGTCGACGTTATCTTCTTCAGGATGCCGCTCAACTGCACTTGCTCATCCTCAGTGAAATCCAACAAGCTTCCCATGTGCCGCCGGCTGCAAAGAAGAATTTCAAACGGCCAGGCCGCCCAAAAGGGCACATAAGCGACAAAAGCATCATTCTGGCAGACGATGCGCAGTTGTTCCTGCGACTCCATCGCCACGTAGTCGCACAGCAGGCAAGTACGATGGGTGTCTCGATACACCCGCTGGGTCTGCAATTCCCGTTTGGGAGCCTCAGGAATGGAAGCCGTTGCCCAAATTTGACAGTGCGGATGCGGATTGCTTGCACCCATCATTGCGCCTCGGTTCTCAAAAATCTGGACATGGTTCATACGCGGATTCGCGCCGAGACCCTTGTACTGCGCTGTCCACACGCGAACGACTTCCGCGATTTCTGAGGGCTGCATGGTTGCCAGAGTCAGATCATGGCGAGGTGAAAAACACATAACGCGGCAAATGCCGGCCTCGGTAGCGGCCACCATCAAGCCTTTACCGCTCAGGTCAACGCTTTCTTCCGGCACATCCTCTTTCAGCGCCGCATAGTCATTCTCAAAGATGAATGTGCTCGAGTAAGCAGGGTTCTTTAAGCCGCCCGCGCGCTGGTTTCCCGGACATAAATAGCATTCAGGGTCGTATGCGGGTTGGACTGCGGAAGGTGTCTTTTCCACAGCGCCCTGCCATGGGCGCGAAGTCCGGTGGGGGGAAACCAACACCCACTCGTTGGTCAGCGCGTTCAAGCGGCGATGCGGGCGTTGTGATAGATCCAAGGGTTTTTCCTGGAGGCACAATTATTGCAGATGTCCCCGGAAGTGGGAATGGCGCGCTGGTTGAAGCGATTGCAGGACGCATGTTAGGGTTATGAGTTCTCATCCTCCTGGCAGCCCAGCCACTGCTTGTGACCCGAGGTCTTCATTGTCCGCCGTCGAGGCGACTACGCCATTGATCCGTAAGACAGCGCTGAATGCGGTCCATCGCCAGATGGGCGCGAAGATGGTTGATTTCAACGGCTGGGACATGCCCGTGGAATATCTATCTTCCGGCGGTATCATCGCCGAGCACATGGCGGTCCGCACCGGAGTGGGGATTTTCGACGTTAGCCACATGGGAGACATCCGACTGGTGGGGCCGCAGGCCCTTGATGCGGTCCAGCATATTTCCATGAATGACGCTTCTCGGCTGGCAGTCGGTCAGGCGCAATATTCGGCATTGCTCTATCCCCAAGGCACGTTTGTGGATGACGTGATCGTGCATCGGCTTGGCGAGCAGGATTATTTACTCGTCATCAACGCCGGGACGCGTGAGAAGGATTTCAATTGGGTCTGGCAGAACACCAAAGCGTTTGATTGCAAAGTAACCAATCTTTCGGACGACTTTACGCAGATTGCAATTCAGGGACCGAAAGGCGTAAAGCTGCTGCAAAAATTGACGGATGTGGATCTTTCGGCAGTCAAGTTTTATTGGTTTACGCGCGGGACCGTGTGCGGCCTTGAAAATGTCCTGACGGCGCGCACTGGATATACGGCTGAAGATGGCTTCGAGATTTACGTTCCCAGCGATGAATTCACAAGCGCGCGGGTTTGGAACGAAGTGCTTGAAGCGGGAAAAGAATTTGGCGCGGTTCCGTGCGGATTAGGATCAAGAAACACCTTGAGGCTGGAAGGGAAGTTGCCCCTCTACGGCCACGAAATTTCCGATACCATCAATGTTTGGGAAGCGGGCCTCGATCGCTTTTGCAAAATGGAAAAGCCAGAGTTCATTGGACGAACGGCGCTGGAACACGCCAGGGCTGCTGGTTTAAAGCGAACGTTGGTCGGCCTGGAAATGACCGAACGCGGCATTGCCCGCGATGGATACCGTGTTCTTGACGAGAGCGGATGCGAGATTGGATCGGTGACGAGCGGATCGCACGCTCCGTTTTTGAAGAAGAACATTGCCCTGGCCTATGTTCCCTTGGAACATTCGGCAATCGGTTCTTCGGTGAAAGTTGAAATTCGTGGACAGGGCGTCGCCGCCCAAGTGGTTCCAACGCCATTTTATAAGCGGCCAAAATCTAGTTAACGATTTCGGGAGAGTGATATGGCATATCCGAGCGATTACAAATACACCAAGGAACATGAGTGGATTAAGGCCGACGGCGGTAATGCCACGATCGGCATTACAGATTACGCGCAGCAGTCGCTGGGAGACATTGTGTTTGTAGATCTACCCAAGGTCGGAGCCGAAATCACTGTGGGCAAGACTTTGGGTTCGGTTGAGTCAGTGAAAGCGGTTTCGGATTTGTACGCGCCTGCTTCAGGCACTGTCACCGAGGTAAACGGTGCGCTGGCGAATGCGCCGGAGCAGATTAATAAAGACGCACATGGATCGTGGATGCTGAAGATCAAATTGAAAGATCCAGGTGAATTGAATGCTTTGCTGTCTGCCGCCGATTACGAGAAGTTTGTCGCCGAGGAATCTGGGCACTAAATCGAAATCGTGGTCCGTTACATCTAATAATTTCCATGCGCTATCTGCCTAAATCTCCCGCTGACCGCCAAGCCATGCTTAAAGCCATCGGCTCGCGGTCCATTGATGATCTATTCTCTCCGGTCCCCGCTGAATACCGCCTGACGCGCGACCTGAAAGTCCCGCGCCAGATGGCGGAGTTTGAGATCGTGGAGTGGTTCCGTGAGCGATCGCGGGAAAACGGAGACGGATACCAGTCATTTTTAGGGGCCGGTGCTTACTCCCACTACCGCCCGGTCATTATTGATTCCCTGATTTCACGCGGTGAGTTCTTGACCGCGTATACGCCGTACCAGGCGGAAGTTTCCCAGGGAACGTTGCAGGCGATTTTCGAATTCCAGACGATGATCTGCGAATTGACCGGAATGGAAGTGGCCAACGCTTCCATGTATGACGGATCAACCGCCGCCACCGAAGCTGTGATGATGGCCGTGCGGCTGACCGGGCGGCGAAATGTTCTAGCCGCGCGCAGCGTGCATCCGGAATACCGCGAAGTATTGGAGACGTACGCGCTCCATCAATCTCTTCCGTTGACCACGGTTGGATTCAACGCCGATGGGCGCGTGAATTTGAAAGAGCTTGAGAACGCCATTACTTCTGAAACCGCCTGCATTCTGATTCAATCGCCGAATTTCTTTGGGACCATTGAAGATGTCGCTGCCATTGCCGAGGTCGCGCACAAGCACGGAGCCATGCTGGCGGTTTCCATTAGTGAAGCCATTTCGCTGGGCATCGTCGAACCGCCGCGCCAGGCTGATATTGTGGCGATGGAAGCGCAGTCATTCGGTGTGCCATTGGGATTCGGCGGCCCATATTGCGGAGTAATTGCCACGCGTGAAAAATATGTGCGGCAGATGCCGGGAAGACTGGCAGGGCAAACGACCGACAAAAACGGCAAGCGAGGATTCGTTCTTACTCTGGCTACGCGGGAGCAGCATATCCGGCGCGAGAAGGCCACTTCCAACATTTGTACTAACCAGGCTCTGGTTGCATTAATGGCCAACATCTTCATGACAATTTATGGAAAAGTTGGCCTCCGTGAACTTGCGAAACAGAACCTGGCGAAGGCTGCCTATGCATCGGGCCAGTTTGAGAAACATTCGAAACTGTTGTTTTGCGGAGCGCCGCGCTTTAACGAGTTTGTGATCCAAACCAGCGAAGATCCCTACGCGATCAATGGCCGGATTTTGGGAAATCGTATGATTGGCGGGCTGCCGCTTAAGAAGTTCTATCCGGAGTTGGGAAACGCCTCATTGTGGTGTTGCACCGAACTGACGACGCGCACCGCGATTGACACAGCGGTTGGGTTTGTCGCGGAGAGTGAGCGCTCGCAGCGGGCGATGAAAGAAAGCGATTCCTCTAGCGATATGCAGGAGGTGACGCGATGAAGCACATGCCCCGCAAAGCTACGCGTCACATCAGCCAGAATGAAGGCCTGATCTTTGAGAAGTCGTCGCCGGGCAAAGCTGCGTGGAAGCTGCCGCCCCTCGACGTCCCTGACGTGGATACCAACAAGCTTCTGGGTCCGTCGGAAAGAAAAGACTTGGGCAATATGCCCGAAGTGAGCGAGATCGAAATAATTCGCCACTTTACGCGGCTTTCCACGTGGAATTACGCGATTGATCTTGGAATGTATCCGCTGGGCTCCTGCACGATGAAGTACAACCCGCGAGTGAATGAAGTCGTGTCCCGGCTGGAAGGCCTGGCGAATGGACATCCCTATCAGGCGGAGCGAATTTCGCAGGGTGCGCTGCGCATCATCAAGACCCTGAGTGAGTGCCTGCTGGAAATCACCGGCATGGACGACATCACATTGCAGCCGGCCGCCGGGGCCCACGGAGAATTTACCGGGCTGCTGATGGTCCGTGCCTATCATGAATCAAAGGGCGCAGCCCGCAAGAAGGTTTTAATTCCCGACTCCGCACACGGTACAAACCCCGCCACAGCCGCCATGGTCGGATACTCTGTCGAGAACTTGAAATCGAATTCCAATGGAATGGTAGATGTGGCTTCGCTGGTGGCGCAGATGAATGAAGACGTCGCCGCGCTCATGCTCACCAATCCGAATACACTCGGCGTCTTCGAGCAGGAAATTCACAAAATTGCCGACCTCATGCACGCCAAGGGCGGATTGCTTTACATGGACGGCGCCAACATGAACGCGCTTGTCGGCAAGGTTCGTCCCGGGGATTTTGGCGTGGATGTGATGCATTTGAACCTGCACAAGACATTTTCTACGCCGCATGGTGGGGGAGGCCCGGGTTCAGGGCCGGTAGCGATCAAAAAATCTCTCGAACCGTTTTTGCCGAAGCCCGTCGTGGTTACAAAACCCGATGGGACGCTCGGATTTGAATATGACCGCCCGCAGTCAGTCGGCCGGGTGCGATCTTTTTACGGAAACTTCGGAATGTTCATCCGCGCTCTCGCCTACATTCTGGCGAATGGCCCGGATGGATTGCGGCAGACCACGGAAGACGCTGTGCTGAACGCGAATTACATTCGCAAAGGGCTCGAAGGCGTTTTCGATCTTCCTTATTCAACGCCCTCAATGCACGAAGTTGTGTTCAGCGACAAGATTCAGGCGAAAAAAGGTGTCCGTACCATGGATCTGGCCAAGCGGCTCATTGATTACGGCTTCCATCCCTATACAACTGCTTTTCCCTTAATCGTGCCGGGCGCGTTGATGATTGAACCAACGGAGAGCGAGTCCAAGGAAGAAATGGATTTGTTCATTGAGGCCATGAAGGCGATTGCTGAAGAGGTGGAAGAAGATCCTCAAATCGCTTTGCAGGCGCCACACAACACGCGGGTTTCCCGCCTCGATGAGACGACGGCTGCGCGCAAGCCGGTGCTGCGCTGGAAACCTTGATGTTTGGAGGATTGACCGCGACCTTCCTTCCGATTCGAACTTCGAACGCCGAAAATGATGTAAAAATCATGTCATCCCGAACCGCCTTGGCGGTGAGGGATCCTACGCGAAGTTTTAATCGTTCCTGCCGAAAACGGGAGTGGAAATCCCGTTTGCTACGCGAATCGCTTTGGTTGTCGTAAGGTCCCTCCTTTGCTCGCTTCTGCTCGCGTGTCGGGATGACATGATTTTTGCCCTCGTACGATGACCCGACCGCCAAAGATGCTCCGGCTGCTAAAATAACCACTGATCCCTATGTTCGAGAATCTCCAGGAAAAATTTCAGCGCGCGTTTAAGACCTTGCGCGGCGAAGCTGTCCTCAACGAAGAAAACATGCAGGAAGCCCTGCGCGAACTGCGCATGGCTCTGCTTGAGGCCGACGTCAATCTTAAAGTCGTCAAGCAGTTCATTGAACAGGTCCAAGCCAAGGCTTCCGGACAGCAGGTGATGACCGCGCTTTCGCCGGGAGAGCAGGTCATTAAGATCGTCCGTGACGAACTGGTGGAACTCCTCGGTCACGACACTGCGAAACTGAAATTCGCTTCGCAGCCCCCCACGGTTGTACTGATGGCTGGCCTGCAAGGCTCCGGTAAGACGACGACTTCAGGAAAACTGGCCAATTGGCTGAAGAACGGCGGCCACCGTCCTCTGCTGGTTTCCGTGGACGTGTATCGTCCGGCGGCGCGCGAACAGCTAAAAGTTGTCGCGCAGGCGATCAAAGCGAATATCTACGAAGGTGAAGCGACTGAGGCGAACACCGCAACGGTAGAGCGGCTAGTGAAAGAAGCCCGGCGCGAGGCGGTGATTTCCGGCTGCGACGTGATGATCGTGGATACCGCCGGCCGCTTGCACATTGACGATCAACTCATGGATGAGATGCAGTCCCTGAAGCGGCTCCTGAATCCCACAGAAATCTTGTTCGTGGCTGACGCGATGACCGGTCAGGATGCGGTCCGCTCGGCGGAAGAATTTCACAAAAAGCTGGCCCTCACTGGTGTGGTGCTCACGAAAATGGACGGCGATGCGCGAGGCGGCGCGGCGCTTTCCATTCGTCAAGTAACCGGGCAGCCCATCAAGTTCATCGGTCTCGGCGAAAAATATGACGCGCTCGAGCCCTTCCATCCGGACCGCATTGTTTCACGCATCCTCGGGATGGGCGACATCCTTTCGCTGATCGAACGCGCCGAGCAGACGGTCGATAAAAAGAAAGCGCAAGACATCGCCAGCCGCGCCCTGACTGGAGATGGATTTTCACTTGAGGATTTTCGCGATCAGCTTCAGCAGGTCAAGCGCATGGGTTCGATCCAGAACATTATGGGGATGCTCCCCAAGATCGGTCCCTTTTCCGGATTGCAAAAGGCCGCCGATAAAGTGGACGAAAAGCAAATTAACCGCGTGGAGGCCATCATCAGTTCCATGACGGTCCACGAGCGCATGCACCATGAGGTCATCAACGGCAGCCGCCGCAAGCGGATCGCTCGCGGATCGGGCACCAGCATTCAGGAAGTGAATAATCTTCTGCGGCAGTATGCGCAGATGAAAAAGATGTTCAAGCAGATGGGCAAGGCCAGCTTCGTGCGCAGGATGGCGGCGATGAAATTTCCGGGGGCATAAGTTTTTAAGTTATGAAGTGGCGTTCACTTGAAGAGACCTCAGCAACGGACTTCCGCCCGTTGCGCGAGATTTATGCCGAGCGTAAAGAACTGATCGCGAAATATGTTCCTGCCGAAACGCAAGCGATCCACAACAAGGTTGTTGCTGAACTTAAGCAGCAGGGCATTGCAACGAAAGCCTTGGCAGTCGGCGCGCCAGCACCTCGTTTCGAATTAAAAGACCACAACGGGAAACTTGTTTCATCTCAAACGTTATTGAGCCAAGGCCCGTTGGTGATCAGCTTCTTTCGAGGCCGCTGGGACCCGTTTTGCGTTGGCCAACTGGAAGCGATGAACCTGGTATATCCAGACATTCAAAAATCCGGTGCGTCCCTGGTCGCGATTTCGCCTCAGACCGTACATCAATCGTTCCTTATGCACGACCAGCACAAGCTCCGCTTTCCGCTCCTAAGCGATGAGGGAAACGATGTCGCTCGCGCATTTGGCCTCGTCTATACGGTTCCTGAATATCAGCAAGCTGTGTACCGCCGAGCCTTCGTTAACCTGCCGTTCGCCAACGGCGACGAAAGCTGGGCTCTTCCGATTTCAGCGACTTTCATCCTAGATCGCGCGGGAACAGTGCGCTATCGATGGGCGAGTGAAGATTACACAGACCGGCCGGAACCAGTGGATATCGTCGAAAAGCTCCGCACGTTGTAATCTAATAGTTCGTCTTTATTTGTGCCCCGAATCAAATGAGCGAGATACCTCTTTGGAGCGTAAGTGACCAGGCTGCCCGGCTTGCCGAGTTGATGGCGAGCACTGCGGACCATGCCAAAGAATTACCCCTTCGGCGCGACGTGCGCTCCCTAGGTACGTTGCTCGGCCGCGTAATCACGGAGCAAGCTGGCGACTCGTTGTTTAAGACGGTGGAAAAGCTCCGTCGCCTGTTAATTCAGGATCGCGAGCAAAGCCGGTCCCAATCGCCAACTGCCACGAACCGGCTACTCGACGAAGCCAAAGAAATTGTCGCCAAGCTTGAGATCGAAGAGGCTTACCGCATCAGTAAGGCGTTCGCGATTTATTTTGAGCTGACGAACCTGGCGGAAACCAACCACCGCAAGCGCCGCCGCCGTGCCGGGAAATTGCACAAAGACCAGCGTCCGCTTGCGGGGTCCTTCCGTGGAACTCTTCGGCGCATGAAAGAAGCTGGATTGAGCGCTGAGGAATCCCTTGCCGCTCTGCGCAATGTGCAGGTAATTCCCGTTTTCACTGCTCACCCTACGGAAGTGGCCCGCCGTACGGTGCTTTCAAAAAGGCGCAGGATTGCGAAACAGCTACAGCGTCTTGATCGCCTGCCTTTGTCGAACACCGACGCCTTGCAGCTTGAGGACGCGATTCGCGCCGAGATCACTTCGCTCTGGCAGACCGACGAAGTCCGCATTGAAAAGCCCTTGGTAACAGACGAAATCCGCATGGGACTGGATCATTATCCAATGTCCATTTTCGCTGCTCTGCCGCGAATTTATGTCGAGATTGCCGATTCTTTTCGAGAAGTTTATGGACATACGCTGAAGAGTGAAGATATCCCTGAGGTCGTTTCGTTTGGTTCCTGGATTGGCGGCGATCGCGACGGCAATCCATTTGTTACACCGGAATCGACGGCAGAGGCCCTACAGCGCGCCCGCAATGCCATTGTCGGTTTCTACATCGAAAAAGTGGAATTTATTGGCGAGCAATTAAGCTCCTCCTGTCATCAGGTGTCAATTTCTGAGCCGGTGCAAAAACGATTGGCGCAATATTCAGCCACCATCGGAGATGAACATTCGCTTCTGGCGCGAATTTCCGCCACGGAACTCTACCGCCGGTTTTTGAACTATGTCTCCATTCGTCTGCGTGCCAGCCGCAACAAATCTTCCAGTTCAACGGCTTACAAATCAGCGGACGAATTTAACGCGGACTTGTTGCTGGTACGTGAGAGCTTGAAGCAGAACCAGGGAAGGGAACTGGCTGAACTGCTGATTGATCCTGTTTTGCGCACAGTGCGGACGTTCGGTTTTTATCTTTCCACCCTGGACATTCGGCAGCACGAACGAGTGCATACTCAGGCCCTGAAAGAACTGGAGAGCGAAGGGATAAAAAATCCTGCCGTGACCATCCCTTCAGGAATTTCGCCGCCCACGGCGGATTTGCTGGAAACTTTCCGGAGCGTTCCAAAATTCAAGAAGAGCTATCCGGCGGCGGCGATCCGCAACTACGTGATCAGCGGAGTGGAGTCGGAAGACCACATACTTGCTGTTCTGCGCCTGGCGAAAATCGCCGGAGTGCCGCTAGCGGGAAGCAAGGATGATCCTGGCCTCATGCCAGTACCGCTCTTTGAATCGATTGCAGCGCTTCGCAATGCTTCAAGCATTATGAAACGGGTGTGGAACACCTCCGAATATCGCGCCCTTCTCGACTCCTGGGGCGGGTGGCAGGAAATCATGTTGGGATATTCCGACTCCAATAAAGATGGCGGCATGATCACCAGCTTGTGGGAGCTGTATAAGTCTCACCATGCGCTTCATCAATTGGCGGAAGAACACGGCCTGAAATTGCGTTTATTTCACGGACGCGGAGGCACGGTAGGCCGCGGAGGCGGACCCACGCATGAATCCATCCTGGCGCAGCCGGTAGGGGATTTTTCTGGCCAGATCCGCATCACCGAACAAGGGGAAGTATTGAACTGGAAATATTCCGATCTTGTTCTCGCGGAGTGGAACCTGGAGCTGATGATTGCGGCCAGCCTGGAAGCGTTGACTCGTCCCAATGGCCCGCGCCGAGGAGACGACGAACGCTGGAAAGGCGCGATCGAAGAGATGTCGCAGGAGTCATTTGCGTTTTACCGCACTAATATTGCGGAAAATGCCGATATTCCAACCTACTTCGAAGAAGCTACGCCTGTGAACCAGTTGGAATTTGCCCGGATCGGCTCGCGGCCCTCACGCCGGAGCAAGAGCAAAAGGCTGGAGGATCTCCGCGCCATTCCCTGGGTTTTTGGATGGATGCAGAGCCGGCATGCGGTTCCTGCGTGGTTTGGCGTGGGATACGCGTTGGAGCGCTATGCCTCCCGCGGCCCGGAGCAGGAGCAATTGTTGAAGGAAATGACGCGTTCGTTCCCGCTTTTCTCGAATCTGATCGGCAATGTGGAATTGGCGATGGCAAAGGCTGACATGAACATCGCCCGGTTGTACGCCTCTTTGGTCACCGATTCTGCACTGCGGGATCGCGTCTGGCATATGTTGGCCGAAGAATTTGAGCGGACCCGCAGGATTCTGCTACGAATCACAGAACAGACGGACTTACTTGAGCGCAAACCTGTGCTTTCCCGCTCTGTACGGCTCCGCAATCCTTACGTGGATCCCATGAGCTTGATCCAGGTGGACCTGCTGCGCCGCAAGCGCTCCGGTATGGACACCGAAGCTGTCAACTATGCCTTGGGTACCACCATTAATGGAATTGCGGCAGGGCTGCATAATACCGGTTGATCTTTGAGGTGCGTACCGACAGCCCCGGCTATCACGTAACTTATTTACCATAAAGGGTTTGTAGGTACATGGTTCCCGCCACAGGAAACATACGCTCGATGCGAAATTTCCTTGACCTTCGCGGTTTTTAAGAATAAAGTACACAGTTTCACGGAAGTAACAGCAGCCAAAGGCCATCCTGAAAGACCCTCCGGCAGTACTTGGGCCAAAGAAAGAAAGTTGGAAACTTTCAAACCCTGCGGAGCATCTATACCATTGGCTGAGTTTTCCCGCGCAACCCATGTGAAATGATAAGGTTACGTGTTCTGTTCGGGGAACCGCTCCGGCGGCTTGAATGCCCGGAATAGCGTTTAACAATAACATTTAGGAGAAAGATACCAATGCGATCTGATCGCGTGTTCGATGCCCTACATACCTTGCGGAACCGCTATACGCTTTGCCAGCTTGCGTCCAAGGCGACCCGTAAGTTTCATAAGCCTAATACCAGAATCCAGGAAACCATGAACGAAGTATTTGACCGGATTGCAGTTTCGGACCGGCAGGAAATTTTGTCTGAACCAGAGAACTTTGCCGAGGCGCAACGGCGGGCTGCATAATCCAGCCCCGCCTCCTGCCTCGCAACTGAATTCTTCTCTTTCGCGTACCTCCCTTTGAAAATCTCACCTCAGGTGACTCCATGACCATTGCTGAACTGAAAGAAAAAAATATTACTGAGCTGACCAAGATCGCCCGATCTTTGGATCTGCCAGGCGCCAGCGGACTTCGCAAGCAAGACCTGATCTTTAAGATCCTCCAGGCGCAGAGCGAAAAAGAAGGCCACATTTTTGCCGAAGGAGTGCTGGAAATTCTGCCCGATGGCTACGGCTTTTTGCGCTCGCCCGACTACAACTATCTGCCGGGACCAGACGATATTTACGTTTCGCCATCGCAAATCCGCAAATTTGACCTTAAGACCGGAGACACCATCAGCGGCCAGGTCCGCCCGCCGCATGAGGGCGAAAAATACTTCGCTTTGGTAAAGATTGAAGCCGTCAACTTTGAGTCGCCCGACGAAGCGCGCAACAAGATACTGTTCGACAACCTCACGCCGCTCTATCCGCAAGAGCGCCTGAAGCTTGAGACGGTCCGCGAAAACATCAGCGGGCGCGTGATGGATTTACTCACGCCTCTCGGCAAAGGTCAGCGCGGATTGATCGTTTCTCCGCCCCGTGCCGGCAAGACCATGCTGCTGCAACAGGTGGCGAATTCAATCACCACCAACCATCCGGAAGTTGTGTTGATGGTGCTGCTGATTGACGAACGCCCGGAAGAAGTCACTGACATGCAGCGCTCCGTCAAGGGCGAAGTGATATCTTCCACCTTCGATGAGCCCGCCGCCCGCCACGTGCAAGTTGCTGAAATGGTAATTGAAAAGGCCAAGCGGCTGGTCGAGCACAAGCGCGACGTAGTCATCCTGCTGGATTCGATTACTCGCTTAGCACGCGCCTACAACACGATTGTTCCGCCCAGCGGCAAAGTGCTCTCAGGCGGTGTGGATTCCAACGCATTGCAGCGTCCGAAGCGCTTCTTTGGATCAGCGCGCAACATCGAAGAAGGCGGGTCTTTGACGATCATTGCCACCGCTTTGATTGACACTGGTTCGCGCATGGATGATGTAATCTTTGAAGAATTCAAAGGCACCGGTAACTCAGAAATTATTCTGGAACGTAAGCTGGTGGATAAGCGTACCTTCCCGGCGATTGACATTCAGCGCTCAGGAACCCGTAAGGAAGAGCTGCTGATTCCGAAAGAAGATCTGACGAGAATCTGGGTCCTGCGCAAAGTGCTGAATCCGCTCTCCCCAGTCGAAGCGATGGAACTGCTCATTGATAAATTGAGCAAAACCAAAGCGAATGGGGAATTCCTGTCGAATATGAGCGCGCTGTAAGGATGTGGAATGACGGGCGTCTTCGCCCGTCATTTGTTAACTTCCTGCCGGCCCCTGGTCCACCACATACACCTTGCCCGGTCCGGCAGTTTGAATCTTGTTCTTATCGAATAATTCCTTAATCCGACGTCGCAGTTCTCGGCTTACGGGATACTGCTTGGTCGGGCGTGTCTTGATCAGCATCAAATATTCCGCTTCGCCGTTTCCCACGCGGTCAATGCCTGGAATTTGAATGTCCCCCGCAAAATCAGCTGAATAAGCCGGGTCATGCCGCACATCCTCCGCGACCTGGTTCAACAGGCCAATGATCTTGTCGCTGGGCTCGCTATAAGCCACTACGACACGCAAAGGAAGCTGCGACCAGTCCCGAGTCATATTGGAGACGATCTGAATGGCGCTGTTTGGGACCGTATGCACGGTGCCATCTTCATCTCGCAGTACGGTTTGGCGAAGAGTCATCGCCTCGACCGTGCCCTTGACTCCAGCAATTTTGACTGTGTCGCCCAGGTCGTACTGATTTTCCATGAGGATGAAAAATCCGTTGATGAAATCATGTACCAGGGTTTGCGCGCCAAAGCCGATCGCCAGCCCCGCAACCCCGGCACTGGCCAGCAACGGGCCGAGATTCAACCCCAGTAAAGGCAAAGCCTCGAGCGCAGCGACAAAAATAATAATGAATACGCCGACGCTGGTAATAACGCTCGCCAGCGTTTTGAATTGTTGCGTTCGCAAGCTACTGGGCAGCTTTTTTTCTTGCAGCCCAATAATCCGCTTGGTGAGCACTCGCAGCAGCCAAATAAGAACGGCAGCCCCAAGCACTATGAACCCCAGCTTGGGCAAGGCATTGCGGACAAAACTCAGCGTATCTTCATGCCATCCGTGCAAAAGGGCTGGCAGGTTAAACTCTTCAGCTATGACGAAATTTGCAGCCCCGAGATTTATCGCCCCGAGATTTATAGCCCAAAGATGCATGCTGGGCGATTATAGCAATCGCCTGCGGCCAATGTTTGCCCCGCGCACAGCTATAATTTTGGGTCAATCTATCTGCATCGGGAGGCTTTTGTGATCCGTCAAGCGATTCGGCGGGGCGTCTTCGCACTCTGCATTTTGTTCGTCACTGGCCTTGGCGCCCGCGCGCAAAATCGTTCTGTCCCGCCGGAATTTTCCATTCCAAAGCCGCAACAAGACGGGCCACCCGAGCCCAGCGAAGCTGCCCAGGAGATGGAAAAGGCCCGGCTTAAAATGGCCAACGAGCAGCGCCAGGCGCAACTCAAGGCGGATACAGATAAGTTACTCGAGCTATCTAAGGAGTTGAAGGAATACGTGGACAAAACTAACGAAAACATTCTTTCTCTGGATGTGATCAAGAAAGCGGACCAGATTGAAAAGCTCGCCCACAGCGTGAAGCAGAAAATGAGCGATAAATAATTTTATTTGGCTTGTGACGAACGCCACAATCGGGCATATAATCCTCCGCGCTCTTTGTTTCTCCCAGGAGGCCCTATGGTTAGTAGGTCCGTTCTGTCCCTTGCCGCAGTACTTGTTTTCTCTCTCGGAACAGCCAATCTGGCCCGCGCCCAGGAGAGAATTGAGCAAAATGAAAACCTTCCCACGCTCCCGCCGCTGATGCGTACCAGTCCCAACCAGTCTGGCGTCTTCGTGGACAATGACCAGGTGCAAAGGCAGCAAGCCGCCCAAGCGGCGGCCATGCGAGTGGAATCCATTAAGCGCGACAGCCTAAAGCTCGCCCAATTGTCCGATGATTTAAAAGATCAACTTGGCAAGAGTGGGCATATTTTCTCGGTCAGTGCCATCAAGGAAGCCGAGCAAATCGAGAAACTTGCGCATAGCCTGAAGCAAAGAATGAAGGAATAATGCGGGCCGGTTGCCGATCCAGGGGTGCCGAAACAGCAACAATAGGCTTATAATTCTGCCAATCTGTTTCCCCTTCAGGAGGCCTTATGCGTTTCCGGCCAGTTCTACCACTCACCTTGCTACTAATTTTTGTCGGGGCGGCTTGTCCGCTTTTCGGTCAGTCGGACGAAGGTGTTCCCCGTCTTCCCGATATCATCCGCAACAGCCCGGACCACAGCAACGTACCCATCACCAATGATGACCAGGCGCAGAGACAGCAGGCCATAAGGGCCGCCCAAATGCGCCAGGAGGAGATCAAACGGGATACCCAGAAGCTATTTGAGTTGTCCGCGCAACTCAAGGATCAGATGGACAAGGGTAATGGTCAGGTTCTTTCGGTCGACGCTCTTAAGAAGACCGAAGAGATTGAAAAGCTTGCCCATAAACTGAAGGGCAAGATGAAGTCGGCATACTGACAAAGCACGGCCCGGCCAGCTTGGCTTAGGGACAGTGGCAGTTCCGCCTGTGAGGGCTCGCCAGAGGCCCCAGCGCAGCCCGATGGATTGCGTGGACACAGCATAACTTCAAGATCAGGATAAGCACAGTATCAAGATAAAGATAAGCACCGTCAGCTCGGCTGACGTGCGTCGTAAGACTTTCCACACCCTGCCAACCAGAACGCCCCATTTGGAATCTTTTATACCTACATGTTCACGGTTAGGCCCTTTTTCAAGATTCTCGTGACGTTGCTGCTGCTGTGGATATTGCTTGTCGTGATTTTGCCTGCCATTGACCTGCCTCATGCGGTCCCTGGCATCTCGGGTTCCACGAGCTTGCACTGCCTTTGGGCGGGCATTTGGCTCTGTGGCGCGTGCGTCTTGGCTATCACGTTACAAGCAATTCTTCTGGGCGCGATACGCGCGAAGTCCAGCATCCCGAGCCGAAAGTTACTTGAACTCAACTGTAGTCGTCTCTGCTAGAGGTTGTTCTTCCACGGGCAGTTTGTGAATGAGTGCTTCGCATTCGGCTCTGTTTCAAGAATGCTGACCTCGCCAATCGTAAAGGTCCAACTGTGAAGGAGAACAATGAACAGAAGCCACGTAGTGCAAGCCTGGGGCCGGATCCTCACAGGGCACCGCCCCTTTTTGTCCGTTGAAATCACCCGCGAATGCCCCTTGCGCTGCCCGGGTTGTTACGCCTATGACGACGCTCACCTTGGGGGGGCCGTTGCATTGCGCCAGCTGACGGACTATAAGGGCGACGAATTGGTCGAGCGAGTGTTGGAACTAGTGAAGCGGGAGCGGCCCCTGCATTTGTCGATTGTTGGTGGAGATCCGCTGGTTCGTTATCGCGAGCTGCAAATGTTATTGCCCAAGCTCAGTGCTCAAGGCATTCACGTGCAGGTGGTAACCAGCGCGTTTCGCCCCATCCCCGTTGAGTGGGCCAGTCTGCCAAATCTGGAAATCGTCGTTTCCATTGATGGACTCGCCCCGGAACATGACGCGCGACGCAAGCCCGCCACATATGAGCGAATAATGAAGAACATCGCGGGCCATGCGGTGACCGTTCATTTCACTGTGACCGCGCAAGTGCTGCGCCAGCCAGACTATATTGAGCGCTTTTTGCAATTCTGGCAGGTCATTCCAGAAGCAAAGCGTGTTTGGATCAGTATCTTTACTCCTCAGTTAGGCGCTGTTGGAGAAGAAATTCTCTCTCCGCGGCAATATGAGTTTGTCGCGAAAGAACTGCTGCGTTTGTTGCCGCTCTACTCGAAGCTCGATATGAGGCGGGAAACAATCCGCGAATTTCTCCATCCTCCTTCCTCTCCCGACGATTGTATTTTCGCGCGTTCTACTCATGTGATTTCTGCCGACCTCAAAACAGTAGTCCATCCATGCCAATTGGGCGGGAACCCCGATTGTTCGAAGTGTGGATGCATCGCGTCCATGGGCCTCGCGGACCTGGGACACCGCAAGCTGTTTGATTTCGTCGAACTTGGATCGGTGATGAAGGCGTCCGAAAAAATCGGCAAAGTGATTTCGGGTCTTCGCGCGGCTTGATGTCATATTGATTTCCGTGATGAGCCCTGCTTCAATTTCATAGCTCATGGTTGCGGTTCGGAGTACAGTGACACCATGAAGACCGGGGATTTTGCGGCCAATCCTACAGGGCAGGGAAGCCGCATAGATGGAATTGATTTACTTCGAGGCTTGGCAATCTTTTATGTCTTGATGAATCACGTGAACATTCGGCTGTTGATAGCGCACGTCCCCTACACAGCAGGTATTCCTGATCAATTCGTTAAGTCTCTTGTGTGGAATGGCCAGGAAGGCGTGCAAATATTCTTTGCCATTTCCGGCTTTCTTATAACATCAATTTCCATTCGACGGTGGGCCTCGCTTGGCCGGATCAACCTTAGGGCTTTTTATCGCTTGCGCTTTGCGCGCATCGCTCCATTGTTGCTGGCGTTGCTGCTCATTCTAAGCATTCTTCATTACGCTGGTTTTTCGCATTACGTCATCCCGCAAGAAAGAAGCAATCTGCCGCGTGCCATTCTCTCCGCGCTTACTTTCCACCTGAATTGGCTTGAAGCTCACCACGGATATCTGCCCGGTAACTGGGACGTGCTTTGGTCGCTCTCGATTGAAGAAATGTTTTATCTCTTCTTCCCAATCGCCTGTCTGGTGTTTGGCGGCAAGAAACGATTTATCGCCCTGCTGGCGGTGTTCGTAGCTTTGGGGCCGATTTCACGGACATTTTGGACACACGGAAATGAGATTTGGGCGGAAAAGTCGTATTTGGGGTCCATGGATGCCATCGCTCTGGGATGCCTGACTGCATTGCTAGTCTCGGGGATAGCATTTTCCAGAAGGGCACTGCGGGGTATGGCGGTTTGCGGTGCCGCGATCTTGATACTTTGCTTATGCTTCGAGCAACAAATTTATGAATGGGGAGTGGGGCGGCACGGCCTCTACATGTCTCTACTGGCTCTGGGGACTTGCTTGATGATAGCCGCCAGCGCGCAAACCAAATGGAAGAGCCCGCGCATCCTCACTCCAGTATTGAAACTCGGCCAGTATAGCTACGAGATTTACCTGACCCACATGTTCGTCGTCTTTGCTTTGTTTGATTTGTTCGTCCATCTCGGAAAACGCATGAGCATGGTCGCGCCGTTTTTTCTAGGAGCAGTCGTATTTTCCAGCATTCTTGGCGCGATCGTTGCGCGAACGTATTCCGAGCCGATGAATCGAATCCTGCGTGGCAGAACGAAACGTCCCGTTAACATAGAGCAGTCGGTAGGAAGCTCCAACATCGAGGTCGTCCCAGCCCCGCAATAGTGCCCCAATAAAAAATGAGTGCAGCCGAAGCTGCACTCACAGAGAAATCCGACCAATGTTTAGTCCGCCGCGACGGGAACAGCAACCTTGGTGCGGTCGTTTCCAATTCGCATGCCGTAAAACGACTTGTAGACAAAGAAGAACGAGGCCAGGAAAAATACCAGTGCCAGGATATGGCTCAATCCGGCCCTGGTTGCGGTCAGCGTGACGGCTAGTTCCACCGCCAATAATCCAAACAATGTAGTGAATTTAATTACGGGGTTCAGCGCGACCGAAGACGTGTCCTTAAACGGATCGCCTACCGTATCCCCGATGACGGTTGCGTCGTGCAGCGGAGTGCCTTTTTGTTTTAGGTCCACCTCAACAATTTTCTTGGCGTTGTCCCACGCACCACCCGCGTTGGCCATGAAGATCGCCTGATAGAGCCCAAAGATGGCGATTGAGATCAGGTAGCCAATGAAGAAGAAAGGTTCGACGAAGGCAAATGACAGTGTAGCGAAAAAAACCGCCAGGAAAATATTCAGCATTCCTTTTTGCGCGTACGTTGTGCAGATGGCGACGACCTTTTTGCTGTCTGAGACTGATGCCTTCTCTACTCCCTCCAAACGAATATTTGCCTTGATGAACTCGACGGCACGATACGCCCCTGTAGTCACCGCCTGCGTGGATGCGCCGGTAAACCAATAGATCATCGCCCCGCCGCTGATCAGCCCCAACACGAATGGCGCATGCAGCAGAGAAAGCTTGTCCACATTAGCTGAGAGTCCATTAGTCAGGGCAATGATGATGGAGAAAATCATAGTGGTAGCGCCTACCACCGCTGTGCCAATCAAAACTGGCTTGGCGGTCGCTTTAAAGGTGTTTCCCGCGCCGTCATTGTCTTCCAGCAGGAATTTGGCCCGCTCAAAATTCACATCCACTTTGTAGTCGTGCTTGAGTTCACCCTCGATGCCAGGGATATCCTCGATCAACGACAATTCATAAATGGACTGAGCATTGTCAGTGACCGGGCCATAAGAATCTACGGCAATGGTTACGGGGCCCATGCCGAGGAAGCCAAAAGCCACCAGGCCAAAAGCAAAAACGGGTTCGGCAATCATCAAGGCATGTAAGCCCATTGTGCTGAAGTAATATCCAATGGCCATCAGGATGACCATGGAAAATCCCAAATAATATGCAGAAAAGTTACCGGCGACGAAGCCCGACAAAATCCCTAAAGAAGCGCCGCCTTCCTGCGCTGAAGTGACGACTTCCCGCGTATGCCGTGATTCAGTCGAAGTAAATACCTTCACTAGCTCAGGAATGATCGCTCCCGCCAATGTTCCGCAAGAAATAATGGTCGACAGCTTCCACCACTGGGTTGTGTCCCCCGAAAGATTGGGAATGATGTAGAACGAAACCACATAAGTCAGGGCGATTGAAACCAGAGAAGTGATCCAAACCAGCGAGGTCAACGGCGATTCAAAGTTCATTTTTGTCGCATTGCCATATCTGGCTTTGGCAATCGCGCCATTCAAAAAGTATGCGCCGCTGCTGGAGACCAGCATCATAACGCGCATTACGAAAATCCACACGAGCAGTTGCACTTGGACGGCAGGGTCTTTCACGCCGAGCAGAATAAAAGTGATGAGCGCTACGCCGGTCACACCATAGGTTTCAAACCCATCAGCCGACGGCCCGACGGAATCTCCGGCGTTATCTCCAGTGCAATCGGCGATTACTCCGGGATTTCGCGCGTCGTCTTCCTTGATCTTAAAGACGATCTTCATGAGGTCGGAGCCGATATCGGCAATCTTGGTAAAGATTCCGCCTGCGATGCGCAACGCCGCTGCTCCCAGCGATTCGCCGATGGCAAAACCGATAAAGCATTGGCCGGCATAGTCGCGGGGAATAAAGAGAAGGATGATCAGCATCATGAGAAGTTCGACGCTGATGAGCATCATGCCAATGCTCATTCCCGCCGCGAGCGGGATCTGATAAACGGGATAAGGCTTGCCGCCCAGGCTCGCAAAGGCTGTTCGCGAATTGGCAAACGTGTTTACGCGAATGCCAAACCAAGCCACGCCGTAGCTGCCCGCGATTCCCAGCACACTGAAGGCGAGAATGATAATGACGCGCGACGTCTCAAACTTCAGCAGCACGCCAAAGTACAGGATGATAATGACCGCGATAAAGGCTTCCAGCAGGAGAAGGAATTTTCCCTGGTTGATCAAATACGTTTTGCAGGTCTCGTAAATCAGCTCCGACATCTCCCGCATCGATCGGTGCACGGGCAGGTTCTTCAAGCGCATGTAGATTGTCAGCCCGAATGCTAGGCCGAAGATGCAAAATAGTATTCCGATTTCCAGCAAACGATGGCCGTCCAACCCTAGGAAAGACACCTGGGAAAGATCGGGCAGCTTGAGGTTTGCTTCGCCGCCGGCGGCCTCTGGCGCCGACTGCCCGAAAGCGGTTGCTGCGAGCAGCAGCGTGGGAATAATCAACTGCGACAAACGTCGTCCGATTGCTGCAACAGCGGTTAGGCATATGCGCATAGGGAACCCTCCATGGATGGGAGCTTCTTTAGGATGATTTACGTGTCAAGATCGCTTTTTCAGTACAATTCCCGGGCTTGGATGCAAAAGCTCGGGGAATGTTGCTGAAATTTCCGAACACGCTTCCACTACACGGCGAAAAAGAAGTGTTGCTTGGCCGCGTCGGATGTCGTTTGAAGGGCCGAGATGAAATAGAATTTCCAACTCCGCCGCCCCGCACAAACGGGCTGTTATAGCATGTCCGGGAAGCGAAATCAAACCCGGAAAAATCGCTATTTCTCCAATGGCTCCGCCGCGAAGACGGCCCGGTCGAAAACATAAAAAATGGCGAAACAAATCCCAATCGGAGGAAAGGGCCGCAGCGGGCTTCTCCAAATCTCACTGGAGCGGGAATGCTTTGCCGGCGTTCGTAAATGGCCGGACTACCGCTATCCACAAATGCAGCAAGATGATGATAATATAGTTGGGATATTCAACTCCGGCGCATCTTCCAACGCGCGGGAAAACAGCACTCCTCAGTAGCTCAATGGCAGAGCATCCGGCTGTTAACCGGAGGGTTGTAGGTTCGAGTCCTACCTGAGGAGCCATTTTTTTTGTCGGCATAAACCTGCCTATTTTACTTCGACTCCTAATTGTACTTAGCCTTCCTGGCTGGTAAACCCAATGGAAATCACGACTTAGCGTCGCCATTCGAAGGATTGCCCCGATAGGGGCGATCGCTGTACGCCCCGTAGCGGCTGCCCATTGGCCTTCCAATTCAACTGGATTCAGAGTTCGACGACAGTTGACGGCAAGAAGCTAAAACGAGGGCAGAACAAGTGGTCTGCCAACACCCGATCAATGTCGGGGGCGCAGAGGCGCGCGAGGAAACTGGAGACAGGAGAATGATTTGGAGGACCTGCTCCAAGGCGAGCAAGTCCGTCATTGTGTCATGATCGAAATGGCTATCAAGGAATGGTGGCAGTTCCGTGAGAAGAGAGCGGCGTGGGCAACCGCTAAGGCAAAGTTGATGGGACAAAAGCACGGCTACATTTTCGGCTATACTCTTCGCTTGATTTTTCGGGCCGCGGCCGCATTAGCTCACGGGAGCCAATACCGAAATGCATCAATGCGACAGGTTCTTGCCCCGGACTCGTCTGCTTCTCGCCCCAGAACTATTTTGTTTGCTGCTGTACAAGGGGTATTTGCGAAGACACCTGTAATTCGATCATCATTGCAATGCGTCGATCCAATTGAAAAAACGTTGCTGTTTTCTTGCCTTCCAATATCTTGGTCACCCTGGGCACGTATTTCTGCCGCAATTGTGCGATTTCGATGTCAAGGTCCAGCCACTGCCGAATGAACAACAGGGACTGTTCATTGGTCAATTTTCCCCAATTGTCCGCGTACTCTTGAATCAGAGCGAATTTCCGGTCGTTGATTGAAATCAGCTCGGTTATGTATTGATCGTAGACAGGCCAGAATTTTGTTGCTTCGGCGTCTGTGAGCTGTAGGCTTGCCGCGATTAACTGCTTTCTCTGTGACCGAAGGTCTTTTCGGAGCAAATCGATATCCTGATCGCTAATAACGTGAGTACCAGTGTTCTCTTTTTGCGTTGCTGTCTGAGCTCGCGCTATCGTTCCGGCCAATAGACACGATCCGGCAATCAATATGGCTAGTATTTTTCTCACTCGACTCTCCTTCGCAGAGGCCCATAATATTGTTCATGATTGGCATACACCAACTGCTAGAAGTGACAGAGCTTAGGGGGCGAGAGGGGCAGACGGAGCGTTTTGGGCAGCCCTGATTATTTTGAAACGTGCGGTTTGCAGCCGGAATCCATACAGCGCAAAATCGATTCTGATATTTAGCCAAAATTCTTAACGAAGTCATCACCCGCATGGGGGCGCGGATGGCCTAAAGTATTGCGCAGTTTACTCAAGCAGCGATCAAATGGTTTCTGATGGCGTACTGAATTAATTCGGCACTGCTCTTTGCACTTAGCACTTCCATAATGCGGTATTTATGAAATGCTACCGTTCGAGTCGTAATATTCAACACGCCAGCAACCTCTTTCATGCACTTGCCTTCGGCTAAAAGCTGCAGTACTTCGCGTTGTCTCTCTGTGAGCCGGTCGGCTTCTTCAATTAGCTCCTTGTCCTGTCGCAACAAGAAATCAACTGTCTCTTTGGCAATTGCGGGCGAGAGGTAAGACTTCCCCCGAAGCACTTCACGAACTGCAATCGTCAATTCCGAGGCCGCGCACGTTTTAAGAAGATAAGCTGATGCACCACGTCGAAATGCTTCTGCCGCTAGGTCAGTATCGTGGTTCATGGTCAGAAAAACTAATTTTACGCTCGGGAGGAATTCCTTCACTTGCTGTCCCGCATCCAGACCATTCAGCAACGGCATTGCCACGTCGACGATGATCAAGTGAGGCCTTAGTTCAGCTGCGGCTCTGACAAGAGAACGACCATTGTTCACCGTAGCAACAACTTCATATTCAGCCTCAAGCAGTTTTTTGCATGCTTCTGCAACTAGAGTGTGGTCGTCGGCGATTAAGATTTTGGGAAGGTTCCTGAGCATGTTTTCCGCCTGTCTCTTTAAAGCCTACTGCTAGTATGTGCACTGTGCCACTGGCAAATTTACTAACGCTGAATTACTGGGATTAAATGTAAGTACTATCGGTAAAACTACTTACGAGCGAAAGCTTCTCTATCTCTACGAGGAACGAATAGTCCGCTATCGTGCATCGGTCTCGTCTGCCATACGCTCGATCGGATCAAGATCGTGATGAATCGCGAGTTTACTGCAAATGGCTCGAATTGATGTAGCTTCTTAAATAATCGTAGTCAGTCTTAACGTGCGGTTTGTGCAGGTGCATTGGGCGGAAAAGTCTTGGCGCGAACTATGGTCCGAATGCCGGTTCTCTAAAACGAGCGCTTGTCCTTCGATATGCATGTAGGATTCTGATTGCACCATTTAAGCTGCAATCTCTTTCTACCACTAAATTCGTTTCATGTCGCTCTTCGGGCCATATTTAGTTCGGTTTTTGTAACAACTTAATAATCTGTAACTTAGAAGGAAGCATCTCAGGCCTTTTTCGCTCAGTAAACTGGTAAGAGTGACAGATAAGCCAATATCTCGTCGCGGTTTACCTGCGTTTTGAGGCAATGGTGCGCTTATTTTGATTGCACGTTTGTGTTCGGCACTGAATGGTCTTCCGGGATGGTTGTCTGATTACCATCTCGCAATGACAGATAGTGCGGAGAATTTAGTTCGATGCCCGCGCTATTAAAGCGGTCTTGGATATTTTGGTGTAGTACGGAATAAATGTGCTGCATGTTCATTGGTTTGGCGGTGTAGGCATTCAGTTCATATGCCACATAGAAATCGTTTAACGCTGTTTGGAGGACAAAAGGAGACGGCTTCCGCAAAATATCATCTGTTTCGAGCGCGGCAGAGAGCAGCAGTTCATGAACTTGGCGCCACGGAGCACTGTAGCTAATTGTTACGGTTGTATGGAAGATCACTCCTTCGTGCCTTCCTTCCGCGCTGTAATTAACTACTACGCCACCCAAAATGGTGCCATTAGGAATAGTGACAACTTCTTTTTTTTGTGTGCAAATGCGCGTCACCAGGAGCGTTTTCTCTACTACTTCTCCAGTATCGTTCCCAATCCTGACGAAGTCCCCGACTTTAAAAGCGCGCATGTAGGTGAGGATTGTGCCGGCAACTCCATGGGCTACTGCGGAAGTAGAGCCGAGTGATAGAAGAACTCCTAAAAATACAGAAATCCCTTTGAACGCCGGACTGCCAGATCCTGGAAGATAAGGGAAAATCATGATGGCAGTCGCCGCCATTATGAATACCTTTACTAATTGGGCGGTAGGTTCCGCCCAATCCGGATAGAAGCCGCGAATCGTAAGCTTTTCATCACGAATTTCAGCAAAAATATATTTATTTATCTTGATGAGGTAAGAAGTGACCAGGCAGATAATTAAAATTAAAATCAACTGCGGAATGTATTCGATCACCATTTCTCCGACATTTGCCAGCTCAGAGAGTAGCCAATTCGTGATCTGATACGAAGCGTATTTCGTGGCTGGGAAGAAGCTCAGGACCAAGGTCCCATATGCCTGGATTAAAGCCAAGTTCAAGATCCAGAAAAATATACGGCTGATGGCGACAAACATCGTACCCATATACCGGCGCAGTCGCACTTTGGGTGATGGGACTGGACTCTTCACTTCGAAACTCTGCAACCATCGATCAACTTTGGGGCGTGTGCGCCGCCGGATCCTTACGATGCTCAGAAGTATGGCGACAAGCCCAATCGTAGCCAGAACCGTGTAGCTTCCGCCTAAAATAAATTTTTCCCAGGTATGGTCCAAGCGGTACCGCAATACGACTTGGCGAATAATCTCTGCGTACTCTGCGGCGAGTTCCGATCGCTTTCGTCGCGCAATCTTTGCATCGGCCTCCGTTATGCCCATAATGCGTTCGTTCCCAGCGGCAATCTCGGTCCAAACCCCGCGATCTACCGTATGGATGGCTTCGGGCACTATATTTTTTCTTTTCGCCAAGTCCAGAATTCGTTCTTGTATGGCTTGGGCGCGTTCCTGTGGTGTAACGCCGCCAACGCTTGCATAGACAATCAGAATTGGCCGACCATCTATTTCGACTGGGACGCCGACCTGCTCAATGGCGTCAATGTCGGTTTCGTCAGGCGCATTTTGACTATTTGCGCCGGGCTGGCCGAACATCAAAGAGCCAAAAATCAGTACCATCCCGAATGTTGTTTTCAGTCGCACGAAGTGGAGGCTCCAAGATGGTCTATTTTCCAAAAGGCCCTGATAGGACCGGATACAACACCCAGAATGCAACTGAGCATGGATTCATACACAGTTTAGGATCACCGTCTTTTGAGGGAGCCTGCTATTTGTGCCAGCAATGAGCAACGATTGAGAGCACACATCAATGGGAGAGATCTCATCATGCGAGGTTTTGCTAATGTCAGGGTGTTGTCAATCTTCAAGCAGAAGGTTCTTGAAGTGGAAGTGCAGTGCAGTTGTTAACAGCGATTTCGGTGTGATGTCTTAATTTTATTCTCGAGCGGACTTATGCTTTTTGCCACCCAGCAGGCTTTTAATTTCAGGAGCAAATTCGCCAACTAAGTTGGCTGCCATTCCAAATCCAACCTGGGTGATGGCGCTGTGGTACCCCTCTCTAACCAAATCGCGAGGCTCGGGTTTCCATGTGCCCGCCACCACTCCCGCACCAAACGCGGCGGCGTACATCGCGACTTGTGGCCGCATCGTCTTTTCCGACTTGTTATAGGTAATGAAGTTTCTCAACAGCGCATGGCCAGTTCTTTGCCACCATCCCGAACATCGACAGCGATCATAGCGGGGTTCATAACCTAATAGCCCATTTCCCAGCGCACTCATAGAATTTTGTACAACGAACTGGCCGTGACGCGAGCCTAACCTCTGAAGGAATCCAGTCCCGCCATGCCACTCAGGCGGACTGTCGCTAATTTGATCGCCAATCGTGAACAGGGCAGACTTGGCATAAATACCAGGCGTGGTGAAGCTCTGACGAAGATAGAGCTGAAATCGTTGGGGATTGGTCAATGATTTCAACGGAACATCTTTAGGCACGTAGGCTCCATAGAGCCAATTTACGTTTAGCTGCGAAGTGGCCTCAGCATTGCGGGGTGTCGCCGTTATCTGTGCTGAACAACACATCACGAAGAACGTAAAAATCAGTAAAACTTCAAAACATTTGAGCGCGCGAATTGTGCGTCCTGGGTTCGTCCCAATCAATCGCGATATAAATAAACTTCTCGGCATAAGCAATACCTCTAGTGCGTTGCCACAAGCCGCGTTTCATGGACACGCGGTACATTGGCTGGTACCAAGGGCTATCCAATCAGATGATGCTTGATGGCATATAACAGCAACTCCGCGTTTGTTTTCAGTCCAAGGTTCTCCATAATTTTGTACTTGTGAAATGCAACGGTTCCAGGATTGACGTTTAACATTGAAGCGATTTCCTTCATGGACATGCCTTCCGCAACAAGCCGCAAGACCTCGCTTTGCCGGTTTGTGATGCGCTTCTCCCGAGGGTAAGTGGCTCTGCTGCGTAGAAGAAAATCCACTGTGTCTCTAGTGATCAACGGTGACAAATACGATTCTGATGCAAGTGCTCGCCGGATTGCGATAATCAATTCTGACGCTGCTGAACTTTTCACTACATAGGCGGAAGCGCCTCGGCGAAACGCTTCCGCCGCAACTTCAGGTGCCATGTTCATTGTGAGGTAGACCAATTTCGTTGCAGGCAAGAGCTCTTTGATTTTCGCGCCCGCATCAAGACCATCCATTCTCGGCATCGCAATATCGAGCACCACTACGTCCGGTCTGCGCTCGAGGGCTTTCTTGACCAAGGCCCTTCCATTTTCGACGATGCCGACAACTTCAAATTCGGCGTCAAGAAGGCGCTTGCAAGCTTCAGCAACCAGTGTATGGTCGTCCGCCATCAACAGGGTCGGTTTGTGATGATGTTCCATAGCAAATCACAAATCACACTGACCAAAACTCCTACTCCAACTTGCGATGCATTTCTGTTTGAGCCGATTACATTGCCGGTTCATGCTACCTAGAAGGGCCAATCGCGACTAACTGTTAGTTCTTTCAGGAAATTAAGAAAAGTATTCGTACTCGAGGCTTGTATTTGATCGGCACGCATGCCCTGATGTCTGGGCATTTTTAACAACTGATATTTCTGCCAGTTGGGAGTGTGAACTGTTCCTTTTAGCATCGCATTGCATCGCGTGATCACCATTGCGACTTTGTTAAATCGTCGACTTTAAAATTTGGGAGCTTCGTATGTTTGCAGCACGTAAAGGGATTTTTGTTATTACCGCATTGTTTTGTGTAACGCTCGGTTCCTTGTATGGTGCCGACAATAGCGAGACGGTCAAAGTTCGAGGATTAATCACCCATCGAACTGGCGAAACTCTAGTCGTAAAAACGGCAGAAGGAGATTCTGTCACTGTCGTTCTCACCGATTTCACAAAGGTGCAAAAACCAAAAGGGCTTGGTCTACGCAAGACGCAGATGAGTTTTACTGCCTTGATGCCGGGACTTAAGATTTCGGTTGATGGCGTTCATGATGAACAAAACCGTGTGGTAGCTCAAACGATTAGTTTTTCTGGGGACGATTTACGCACGGCTGAAACTATACAAGCCGGTCTCACGGCAACCCAGGAAGGAGTAGAGGCAAACCAGCAGAATATCGAGACAAATAAAGTACAAATTGCCTCCAACAAAGAAAAAATATCTACCAATGAACAGGACATTGAGGATGTTTCCAAACGGTTTTCAGACCTGACTGAATACGACACTAAAGATGAAGCGTCTGTTTATTTCGCCAGTGGCAGCAAGGCGATTTCAGCAAAGGACAAAGCTGCGCTGAAGGGGCTCTCGCGCCAGGCAGTGAATCTCACTGGATACATAATTCAGGTGAAGGGATATGCCGACTCGACAGGGAATGCGGCTAGGAATCAACAGCTCAGCATGGATCGCGCTCAAGAAATTATAGCGTTCTTGATCCAGGACTGTAATGTTCCGGTCAGGCACATCGTTGCGCCGGGAGCGATGGGCGTTTCGAATCCAACAGCATCCAATGAAACCTCCGAAGGGCGTGCTGCCAACCGCCGCGTTGAGATAAAGGTTTTGGTAAATCGCGGTTTAAACGGTGGATAGCGTGTCGATGACCATCGCGTCTAGTGTATGGATTCCGAGACGAAGATTTCACCTTTTGCGGCCTTTGATATCGAAGGGATCAGGTCGGTCGCAAGGCATCTCTTCGTTACATAGCCCCAACCGCCTGCAGAAAGGGCCGCCTCGACGAACACAGAGTCTTCATGTGCAGTCATGAAAATCACTCTTGCAGGCGATCCCGCCTTTTTCAGATGAGAGGCAATTTCAAACCCATTCATTATCGGCATGGAAATATCAAGCAAGATAATGTCGGGAGAAAGGAGACCGGCCAACTCTAGCACGCGTCTTCCATTATCAGCCATTCCGACGACCTGAAATTTCTCCGCCACAATTTTGGTGACCACTTTTCGTACCTCCGATTGGTCATCCGCGACCAGAACACGAAGATTATTTGTGCTCTCCTTTTCTGAAAGAGATTCATCCATTGGAATTTGGAAGCCGGGACCAAGAATCTTGGACATAGTGCTAACACTAGATACAGCCCGGCTTTAAGTCTGCTAGCAACATGTTCAGTATTCTGCTTTATTAATCTTGTTTCACTCGAAACAAATCGGCCAAAAGCCTGTATGCATTGCCTAATGTTGTCTATCAGATCTGATGTTCCAAACAAGTAGCCATTAGCGACCTGTTGTTTTTTCGAGTTGTTAAAGGACTTACCAGCCGCGATAGTTAGTTCAACCCAGATTCAGTTGAAGCATCACCCGTAAATTGAAATGGAGTTAGTTATGAAATACAGGATCTTGATTGCTGACGATCATGAGTTGGTTCGCCTCGGAATAACTGAGCTTTTAAAAAAACATACTCAGCTGGAAATCTGCGGAGAAGCGTCCGATGGACGTGAAGCAATGAAGAAAACCCAGCTACTTAAGCCTGACATTCTCATCACGGACATCGGAATGCCAGGAATGAATGGTCTAATTGCTTGCAACAAAATTCTCAAAGACGACCCTCAACAAAAAATACTTGTCTTTTCTGCAATTGAATCTGAAGTGATGATACGTACAGCGCTTAGCATTGGTGTCCGCGGGCTTGTATTAAAAACTGACCCTGGCAGTGATTTGATTGAGGCAGTGGTAGCCCTACAGCAAAATAGACTGTTTTTCAGTCGGCAGGTGGACCGGCTTATTCTTGCCGGCTACCTTGGAGGGGCTGAAGAAAAACCGGCCATCAAGCAACAAGCCCAAGATCCTGTTTTAAGTGTGCGTGAGAATGAAATATTGCAATTGCTGGCCGAAGGAAAATCTTCCAAAGAAGTGGCGTGGCTTCTTGGTGTAAGCATCAAGACCGTGGAAACTCATCGAACACATGTTATGAGGAAACTGGGTATTCATCGTTTGCCAGCGCTTGTAATCTATGCAATTCAGCAGAATATAGTTGAAGCTCCCGTAACATACGAATCCGTGGCAGGTACGACGCCATCAGCAGTCCGTACGACAGTATCGGCAGCAGCTTAAGCTTAGTGGGCGTTTGAGCCGAAATTATAAGCGACTCCAAGAACCAATCTAAGGCGGCTTTGCCCTTCGTCTGATAGATGCGTACGAAGTAAATCCATGTGGACGCGAGCTGACCAATGCGCGTCCAAGTGGTACTCGCCACCGCCACCCAGCATCCACGTGAATGCATTGTCTGAAGCTGATTGCGATGAGACGCCTGGTTGTTGAATGGTTGTGGCTAGGTGCGAAGCTCCGAACTGAGCCTCAGCGAACGGATTAAACTTGTATTTTTGGATCTTCTTGGTACCAAAGAACATCCGCGGGCCGACTAAATAGTTCTGGAGGTGACTCTTGACCGCGATTGTCCCAAAAGTCGTTAATTGAAAAGGGCCAATTGTGGAGGTGTCATAACCGTCGTCAAAGTTAAACGCCATCGATACTTTAGGGTTGAACCACCATGCGGCTCCAAGATCGTATCCGTCCACTCCGAAATTGCCAGTCGCGTGAACATATCCACCGCTTAACTCTAGATTTTGCTGCGCAAAGCCAGAAGGGATGGACAAAAGGAATATGACCCCGATAAGTCCGAACCAAAAGACGTGCCTAAGGAGGGAAGGTGCGTTTGGCTTAGAGTGTGGTCCTAAAGAGTACGAATCGATATTCCCGGATTGTGTAGCTTGGATGACCACGGGCCGCTGCATCATAAAATGCTCCCTTAACAAGAATTGAAGATCTGCGCATTACTCCGGTCCTCAATTGCGCCTCGAATGCAGCGCTAACAAGTTTCAGAAGCAACTCGCTTGATGCCACCATTCAATCTTCAAAGGGTAAGGTAGTGTCAACCACCAATGATGACAATTGGAAAAGTTACAGTTTTTTATACGCGGAAGAAACACCTGACTGTTTCTCAACGTAGATATTCATCCTGGGTCGCGCTAAGTGTTCCTATACCGTAAAAACTCACAGTTCTTCACCTCCGGAGTCGCGTGTTTACTTCAGTAAGGACTCAAACCTGTGGCGTTTGTGCTCTACAGTCGGAGTACAACGCAATAAACTGGCGGCGGAAATCTCAGCGCTTAACTTTTTGCTAACAAATTAACTACGCAGAAAGGCTTTTATGAGAAAGCAGAAACATGTAGAGCTGGGGCATACGATTCCTTGGGGCGGAGCAGGTAAAAGCCTTTTGTTTGTGCGAGAAGAAGAGCGAAGAAAAATCGCTCATGAATTACATGATGCTTTTGGACAAGATCTTGTTACTGTGCTTCTTGAATTGCATCAGACTATTGAAGATTGTAAACGCTTGTCTCCGCAGAACGAGTTTAGCGAGCAAGTGTGTGTCCGTTTAGATGGGATGTTTGTTCGGATCAGTCAAATAGCATCATCTATAAATGAAGTCTCGCATCAACTGCACCCCACAGTGCTGGAACGCTCCGGATTGCGATTTGCCATCGAGCGGCTCTGTGCGGATCTAAGCGCTACAGGTAAAACTCAGATTTATTTTGTAGGCACGCAGCTAAAAAAAAAGGTCCCTCCAGCCATATCACTATGTCTATATCGGATCGCGCAAGAAGCTCTCCACAATGTGGACAAGCACGCGCATGCCGCGCGCGCGGAGGTAATACTGAAAGAACAGGCCCGTTCAATTGTCCTTACCGTGCGAGACCATGGAGTGGGATATGACCAGAAACAATTGAACCTGAATACCGGGCTTGGACTTGCCAGCATGGAAGAACGGGCTGTTTCAATGGGAGGAGTCTTTGCCCTAAAAACCGCTTTGGGCAAAGGCACAGAAGTGACGGTACAAATTCCTCTCAAGATCAGTAACTAGAGTTATGCGAATTACAATTTTGCTAGCCGATGATCACAGAATGTTTGCTGAGGCGCTCTCAGGTCTGCTTGCGCAAACCTACGACGTCATAGGAAGCGCATCCAACGGGCGTGAGCTCCTTACACTTGCGCGGGAGCTCAACCCAAATGTAATCGTGACGGATGTTTCCATGCCATTACTCAATGGCATGGAAGTTCTTCGCATGTTAAAAAGAGGCGCGACACGCGCTAAGTTCGTAATTCTTACGATGCATGCGGACGTAAGTCTCGCAGCAGAGGCGTTTCGCTGTGGTGCTTCGGCGTTTGTGCTGAAACAGGCGGCGGCCGAAGAATTAAATTTGGCGATTGTTTCAGCGTTACGTGGCCGCCACTATTTGAGTTCAACATTTCCAGTAGATCTCGTTACTTTGCTTGCCGAAGCTGTACGGCATCACAGGGAGGAAGGCCCCAAAATTACACGGCGCCAGCGTGAGGTGCTTCAACTCGTAGCTGAAGGCAAGACAATGAAGGAAGTGGGATCTTTGTTGAATCTCTCAACTCGCACTGTCGAATCTTATAAGTATGAAATCATGCGCGTGCTCGGGATCCACACCAATGCGGAACTTGTTCAGTATGCGATTCGAATTGGAGTGATCACGGTTACGCCGCTACAAGCTGCTTAGTTCCCGCCGACGATCCTAAACGCAGTTTTACGGTACAACGGATCGGCAATTATTCGGCTGCTCACGTTCTTATCATTGTTTCAAAATATTCCAATTACAACGGGTCTTCTTAGGCATTCCTATGATGAATGAAGTCACTGCGGAGCATCTCCGATTAAAAGAATTTCGTGAAAACGGAACTGCTTGGAAAATGTGGGGACCTTATCTTGCCGAGCGAGAGTGGGGAACTGTTCGGGAAGACTACAGCCCTGATGGCAATGCCTGGAAATATTTAACCCACGATCAAGCCCGTTCCCGCGCTTACCGCTGGGGAGAAGACGGTATCGCTGGTATTTCAGATGACAAACAACAACTTTGCTTCTCGCTGGCGTTCTGGAACGGCCACGATCCGATAATTAAAGAGCGCATGTTTGGTCTCACGAATGGAGAAGGCAATCACGGAGAGGACGTAAAAGAATATTACTTCTACCTCGACAACACACCGACTCATTCATACATGAAATATTTGTATAAATATCCGCAGCTCGCTTATCCGTACGATGAGCTGGTTATCGCAAATGCACGGCGCACCCGTGCGCAATTGGAATACGAGCTCATTGATACCGGTGTGTTTTCCGACAATCAATACTTTGACATATTGATCGAATACAGCAAGGCATCTCATGAAGATATCTTGATTGTAATTACTGCGTGCAATCGGAGTAAACGAAGCGCAGGGTTGCATATCCTTCCAACGGTCTGGTTTCGGAATACATGGAGCGATACAAACTCCGACAAACCAGTGATATTCGCAGGATCCAATACGCGTAATCGCTCGATAATTGCGCGTCACAGGAGCTTGGGCGAATATACGTTGTTTTGCGATAGCGAACCCCAACTTCTATTTACAGAAAATGAAACCAATTGTGGCCGGCTTGACGGAGTTCATAGAAAAGGCTTTTTCAAAGATGGAATCAACGATTATCTCGTTTTGCACGACTCTGATGCCATCAATAGGGCATTGATTGGCACAAAAGCATCGGCCCATTATGAAGTACGAATCGCTGGCGGTGATGAACTATCAATTCGATTGCGGCTGCGAGCGGAGAGATCAGGCCCCAGCGATCCTTTTCGTAGCTTTGATAAAACCATGGCGGTACGAAGGTATGAGGCAGACGAATTCTACGACGCCATTATTCCTACTTCGCTTTCTCGGGATGAAGCCAACGTTATGAGGCAAGGGTTGGCGGGAATGTTATGGTCCAAACAATATTATTTCTTTGATGTAGGCCACTGGCTTGAGCAGCATGGTGAAAAATCTTCTCGTAACTCGCAATGGTTTCACATGGTGAATAGTGATGTAATTTCTGTTCCGGATAAATGGGAGTACCCGTGGTATGCGGCATGGGACCTCGCATTTCATACATTGCCCCTGGCCCTTGTTGATCTTGATTTTGCCAAGAAACAGCTGGATCTGATTTTGAGTGGAGTTTATCTGCATCCAAATGGCCAGATCCCGGCTCATGAATGGAACTTCAGCGATGTGAACCCCCCTGTTCATGCCTGGGCTGCGTTGAATCTAAGTGTCATCGAACGAGAAGAACGCGGAAAGCCGGATTACGAATTCCTAAAAAGAATCTTTGCAAAGCTGCTCATGAATTTTACCTGGTGGGTAAATCGAAAAGATATGCTTGGCAACAATGTTTTCCAGGGAGGTTTCCTTGGCTTGGACAATATTGGAATTTTTGATCGCAAAAGTAGACTGCCGATGGGCGGTTGTATCGAACAAGCAGATGGAATCGCTTGGATGGCTCTTTTTTGCCAGAATATGCTCCAGTTGTCACTTGAACTAGCAACGGTAGATGAGTCTTATGTGCCCATGGCATTGAAATTTATCGAGCATTTTTTTTGGATCGCTGCTGCCATGGACCGAATCGGTGCCAAAAGAGATAAAATGTGGGATGAAGAAGACGGATTTTTTTACGATGTATTCCGTCTCCCAAATGGCCTGGGTGAACGATTAGGGCTCCGATCAATCGCTGGGTTATTGCCGCTCTGCTCTACCACTGTTCTAGAAGAGGGTACATTTAAACGTTTTCCTCAGATTTCGGACAAAATACACGAATTTGTTGCAAGGCGCCCGAATTTGTTAGTCAATATTGCTTCACCGAAAACTCCCGGATTTGGGAATCGGCGGCTTTTAGCGATCTTAAGCGAAGACAAGCTGCGCCGATTGCTGGCACGGATGCTCGATGAAAATGAATTCTTAAGCCCGTATGGCATTCGGTCGCTTTCGCGCCACTATAAGGAGCACCCATATAAGCTGAGGCTAGATGATGGTGCTTACACCGTTCGGTATTTACCGGCAGAATCCGACTCCGCCCTCTTTGGAGGTAATTCAAATTGGCGTGGACCCATTTGGTTTCCACTGAACTTTATGATTCTTCGCGGGCTCCATCAGTTTTATTTGTATTTTGGCGATGATTTCAAAGTGGAATGTCCGACAGGCTCTGGGCACCTAATGACTTTGTATGAAATTGCAAAAGAAATTGGCCAGCGCCTTCAACGAATTTTTGTCCGCGGGGCAAATGGCCGACGTCCAGTGTACGGAGCAACAGAATTATTTCAATCTGATCCACACTGGCGCAATTTGATTTTGTTTTACGAGTACTTCCACGGAGACAATGGAGCTGGAATTGGTGCTGGCCATCAAACGGGTTGGACTGGTCTTATCTCCCGTGTGCTTGAACTCAAGGCTTTTCTTACCCCTGAAATAGTCCTCAATTCAGCTACTGCTGTTGAGGCCTTGCAACGAGCACGGAGAGCAAAGGTAGCCTGACGGCTCCCTGAATAACCAGCGGTTCAGACTGCGTTAGAAATAATTGTCTACAAACGCCACCAATACAGGGGGAGGGCTCTGGTTGCGCTTTTGTTAAAAATAAGCGGACACAGCTCTATCTGTCGTTGCTCCAGAGCAACCACAAATCAAATAAGTTTAGTGGGTTTTCCGGCTAAGCTATTTAGCGCGTATACGAAGTCAGCAATCGAACTCGCCTTTAAGAAGATCTTTATGTTCAAGCAAAATCTTGCCTGCAGTGAAAACAACTCGAGGCCGGCACCAGCACAAGGAGCCATCGCAATGACTAGGAAACTTGTACAGCTGTATTCCTTCCGGAATAGCCTCAATAATTTCGACTTGGTCGGCCTGATACTGATGGGCTTCTGAGAGCGCCGCCATTTCATTTTCGAAAGGCATATGAGATCGCTAAGTGTGTCCCAGGTGCCAACGCGATCGCTACTGTCATTTCTGACAGTTAGTAAGCACAAAGAGAAATCAGTTTGCCTGCCCTGGTCCTCTCGTAATCGTTCGAGCCAAGATTAACCGCAATATTCCGTTTAGCGCCGCAGCTTACAAGAGACTTTAATTGTTACGCGGCATTTATTCGGAGCAAGGACCCGTGAAGATCATGTTTAGGAAACTCGTCGCATTTTTAGGGGCCGGGTTTCTATGGATTATTGCAGGCGTTATCGCAATCAATCACATACCTGTCTTTGCGCAAGACCGAAGCGAAGCAGAACAGCAAGCGGATAATGCGACTACGAGCATTTCGCCTGAAGTGCAAGGGAAGTTGCAGCATTTGAGCAACACGCTAGGGCTCTCCGGTGACCAGCAAGAAGAGATCAAGCCAATATTGCAAGGAGAGATGGCTAAACTTCGATCAGTAAGGAACGACAATTCAATGAGCGCCGAAGAGAAGCAAAAACAAGCAGCAAAAATCCATTCGTACGCACAAAGCGAAATACAGTCAATACTCACGACCGAACAACAACAAAAATTTGTGAAAATGCGCGAAGAGTTTCCGCAGAAGTAGCCTGTTTAATGATATCCGGGTTGATCACATGCGAGGCGAGATGAAGGCCCTATTTCCCGCGTTAATGCTTGAACGATATTTTCCTGCGCACCTAGGAGATTGTCTATGAAGCCGTGTCTCGCAGAATTTGTCGGAACATTTGTGCTCGTGTTTGGTGGGGTTGGCAGTGCTGTTCTGGCGGGAGACAAAATTGGCAACGTAGGCATTGCCCTCGCTTTTGGCCTATCCCTTCTTGCGATGGTGTATGCAATCGGTCCGATCTCCGGTTGCCATATTAATCCAGCGGTAACTCTAGGGCTTTTGCTTCGAGGCAAAATCAAGGTCGGAATGGCCGCAGGCTATATGCTGGCTCAGGTGATTGGAGCCGTTTGTGGCGCCTGGGTCATTCTGCAAATCGCTCAAGGTGCGCCAGCAGGATATTTTGCCGCAGTCAATGGACTCGGAGCGAACGGTTTTGGCTTGCACTCTCCCGGGCCCTATTCTTTGCTCGCTGCTTTCATCACAGAAGTTGTCTTGACCATGTTTCTGGTTCTTACTGTACTGGGCGCAACCGATGCCGCCGCACCGCTTGGCTTCGCAGGAATTCCAATTGGCCTAGTTCTCACTTTGATCCACTTGGTAGGCATTCCGATCACGAACACTTCCGTCAATCCCGCCCGTAGTATCGGCCCGGCCCTATTTGTGGGAAGTTGGACGCTGAATCAACTGTGGGTGTTTATCCTGGCCCCGTGCTTCGGCGCAGTGATTGCAAGCGCTGTATATGCTTCAATAAGAGTCCGTACTCATGACACTGGAAGTGCGCTCGCTCCACAAGTGCTTAGAACAATTGACCGCCCAATAAATGCAGCTCGAAATAGAGCAGCATAGTCATCCCCGTAAATAGCGCAGCTCAATCTAGTGTTCGCCGCGACACTGCAAGTCTTTGTTGGCAGCGCCATGGGATCTTCGGCTGCGAACTAGTTCAAAGGCAAAGTCAAATAGCGTTCGCGGAACTTTTCAGGAATTTAAGGGCGGACAAACTGTTGCTTTTGCCAGTATTCGGCTCTGTATGCAGTCGCTACGCTTTCGCATTGATTGTTGAAGAGCCATGATTGTCTGAAAGATCGCGGCCTGTGTTTAGCGTGGGTTTTGTATTTGAGTAAGGTACACGCAACTAGGCATGCCTCGATTTTATTTTGTCTTTCGACGCTGGGTGTCTTTCGCAATCATTCCAGCTTGTCCAGGATTTGGGGAGACCGATGCACGCTAACAACGCAACATTTGGAAGCGAATATATCCCCGCTAAAAAGTTCTGCACTGATTCGTTCCAACTAACTCTTGTCCGAGCGCTCAGAACTTCCGCGAGGCGATTTGCGCTCGGGGTCAAACCGCGGCAATTGCTTGTGATTGCAATATTAGGGTTCTTAGTTCAAGGCGCCGCTTTATCGGTTGCTGAAGCTGCAAAAGCTCCGGTTGCTTTTACAACAACGGCAGTGCCAAACCACACAAATATTAAAAACGGAGAGGCAGAGGAGCACGGCCTCCCAGCAAAAGCTGTAGAGATTGCCCGCCCTTTTAATTTTCCGATCACCAATTCAATGATTGTGAGTTGGATTGTTGCCGTCGGTCTAATCATATTTGCGCAAGTCGGAACGCGGAACATGGAGGCTGTTCCTAACGGCATGCAAAATTTCGTGGAATGGCTGGTTGAAGGGCTGCACCAGTTTATCAGCGGAATCATCGGCCCACATCTGGCAGAGAGGACATTCTGGTTTTTTGCCACTATTTTTATTTTCATCTTATCAGCCAATTGGATAGGGCTGGTTCCCGGTGTCGGCGCCATCGGCTGGGGACATCAGACGGCTCAAGGCTTCAAAATTGATCAGCCTCTCTTTCGCGGCGCTAACGCCGATGTCAACATGACATTGGCAATGGCCCTAGTCTTTTTTGCGTGCTGGATCTATTGGGCTTTTCGCGAAGTTGGTTTTAAGGGAGTGTTTAAAGAGTTGTTCGCGCCGAAAGGGGAGAGCGAAGGCGTGTTAAAGATTTTATTGATTGTTGTGTTTTTTGCTGCAGGACTTATTGAAATTATCTCGATCTTGTTTCGTCCAGTCTCACTAAGTTTTCGTCTCTACGGCAACATTTTTGCAGGTGAGAATCTTTTGGAAGCAATGTCCAAATTGATTCCAGGTTTTGGCTGGCTCGTGCCGATCCCATTTTATTTTTTGGAATTGATTATGGGTCTGGTCCAGGCATTGGTTTTTATGCTCTTAACGGCAGTATTCACCATGCTGATGTGCCAGCACGAAACAGAAGCGCCGATCGCAGCACAAGGCTGATGGATTTATTTCGACGGGTATTCGTGATCGAATCGCGGAACGCTGCCGAGAAAAGAAAGGACAAATCATATGAGTGGAAGCCTGCATGTTGGTTTGGCCGCGCTGGGCGCTGCCATTGCAGTTGGTTTGATTGGTATGAGCGCTTCCGATGCCGTCGGGCGTAACCCAGTCGCCTCGACGAAAATTCTGGTGCAGTCGATCCTGGCGATCGCGTTTGCAGAAGCGATCGTCTTCTACGCTGTGTTCCTAGTTAAGTAAGAACGTCTAACGGGGCAACTCTATCGCTCTGTATGACGTCGATTCTGAGGTATCTATGAACGCCATCTGGTTGCTGGCTGTTGCGGAAAACGGAGGGCAGATCCAGCAGATTGCCAAGACGTTTGGTGTGGACTGGCCGCACCTGATCTCGCAAATCATTAGTTTTGGCATTGTCTGTTTTCTTCTTCAGCGGTTCGCGTACAAACCTGTACTCAAAATGTTGGAGGAGCGGCGACAGCTAATCGCACTCGGCAAAGCCAACGCGGAGAAAATTGCCGCGGAATTGGCACGCATGGAAGTACAGCGGCTGGAAGTGTTAAAGAAGGCCAATGTCACGGCGGGCGAACTGATTAGTGAAGCGCGCATATCAGCTATACGTGTTCGGCAAATCGAGAGTCAAAAAGCTGTCGCGGCTGCCGAACAGATCGTTACCAAAGCGCGTGAGGCGGCAGTCCAGGAACGCGCGCGTATGCTGGCCGAACTCAAAGGCCAGATCGGGCAGCTAATTGTCCAGACTACAGCTTCAGTCACCGGCAAGGTCCTGACGAGCGAAGACCATCGCCGACTGACCGAAGACACCGTAACGCGAATCGCTGCTTAGATGCAACGGAAATTAATAGCATGATGACGACCAAACAAGCGAAGCGTGATGCAAAGCGACTATTTCGTCTATGTGTCATCAGCGGGAATGTGGATCCAACTCGTGTTCGAATCGTCGTAAAAAGAACTCTCGACTCCAAACCGCGCGGATATTTGGCCTTATTGGGACATTTTCGCAAGTTGCTGAGCCTGGAAAATGCAAAACACACAGCCGAGATTCAAAGCGCTGTGCCATTGACGGGAGACATAGAGGTCAACCTGCAAGCCAGGCTCGAGCGCGTCTATGGTCGATGGATTGTTTCGCGTTTCGCCCTGAACCGTTCATTGATTGGTGGAATGCGAGTCAAGATTGGCGATGATGTTTATGACGGAAGCGTGCGGCATAGATTGGACCTGTTGCAAAAAAGTTTTGCCATTGCTAACGCGAACGGTTCGCACGCGGGCATGTAATTGTGTAAAGGACATATGTCTACCTTATTGAGAGAGATCGAAGCCCAGATTATCGAAGCCAAAACAACGACAGTTAAAGAGAATGTCGGTGTTATCCGGGAAATCGGTGACGGCGTGGCGCGAGTAGAAGGCCTCAGTGATGCGATGCTCAACGAGATGCTCGACCTGGGTCATGGAATTACAGGTTTGGCGCTAAATCTCGAGGAAACAGAAGTGGGAGTGATCATTCTCGGCGACTACACGCAGCTCCAAGAGGGAGATGAAGTTCGAACGACTGGGAAATTATTGCAAGTACCCGTGGGAATGGGATTGCTGGGGCGAATTGTCAATACGCTCGGAGAACCCGTCGATGGAAAAGGGCCGGTAAAGAGCACGGTTGCCTATCCAGTCGAAAAGATAGCGCCCGGCATCATTCGCCGTAGTCCGGTTAGACAGCCGGTACAAACTGGCATCATGCCGATTGACGCGATGATCCCAATAGGCCGCGGGCAGCGTGAGTTGATCATTGGTGATCGTTCCACGGGAAAAACCACGATTTGCATCGACACGATCATTAGTCAGGCTCGTCTCAATCGCGCAGCCAAAGAAACAGGCGACAAAGACTACCGCCCCCTCTATTGCATTTATGTAGCAATCGGACAAAAACAATCAAGTATTGCCCGGACCATTGCAATTCTCGAAGAAGCTGGTGCGATGCCTTACACCATTATTGTTTCTTCCCCGGCCGCCGACTCGGCCGCAAATCAATATCTTGCGCCATTTTCCGGAACTGCGATGGGCGAATGGTTCATGGATAACGGCATGGATGCCTTGATCATCTACGACGATTTATCCAAGCATGCGGTCGCGTACCGTCAAGTTTCCCTTGTGCTGAAACGGCCTTCGGGCCGAGAAGCCTATCCTGGAGACGTTTTTTATCTCCACAGCAGATTGCTGGAACGCGCGGCGCGTGTTGGGGAAAAGTACGGCAACGGCTCGCTTACCGCTCTTCCCATCATTGAAACTCAGGCCGGCGATGTCTCCGCTTACATTCCTACGAATGTGATTTCAATTACCGATGGACAGATTTACCTGGAGACAGGTTTGTTCTATCAAGGGATACGCCCCGCAATTTCAGTAGGCCTTTCAGTGTCTCGAGTTGGCTCAGCGGCCCAGTTGAAGGCCATGAAGCAGGTCGCTGGGCAATTGAAAGGCGACCTCGCACAATTCCGCGAATTGGCTGCATTTGCGCAATTTGGTTCAGAACTGGACGCAAAAACACAATCGCAGATTGATCGTGGTAAACGCATCATTGAAATTTTCAAACAACCGCAGTACAGCCCTATTCCTGTGGAAATACAGGTGGTTGTAATTTGGGCGGTGCAAAACGGACATGCGGATGATGTACCAGTGGATCGAGTTAAGGAGTTCCAGGACAAGCTCACCGAATTCGTTAGCACACGTAAGACCGACTTACTTGCCAAGATCGTAAAGGAAAAGACTCTAAATCCTGCCTTGACCGCAGAGCTAAAAACGGCAGTAGAACAGTTCAAACAAACCTGGGGATAACCTAACAAGTTGCACCACTACCACGGCGATCTATTATGAACAGCCCACGCGATTTGAGACGGCGGATTCAATCGATCGGCAGTACCTCGCAAATCACGAAGGCAATGCAAATGGTAGCGGCATCAAAGATGCGCAAAGCTCAACAAGCCGCTCTCGCGGGGCGCCCTTTTGTAAGAGCTCTGTACAGCATCCAGCGTGAGGCGACAACACGGATGAGGGAATTCGCCCATCCACTCCTTGAATCACGACCCATTCGCAAACGTGCCGTAATTTTGATCGGTGCTGATAAAGGTTTGTGCGGCGCGCTCAACAGCAACGTGTTTCGCCTCGCAACTGAATTCGATCCGCAATCAACGGTTTTCATCGCAGCAGGTCGAAGAGCCTCTCAATTTATTGCCCGCACTCGCAGACAGCTTGTGGCTGAGTTTCACTATTCCGATACCCCCCTGTTTACCGAGGCGAAAGCGATTGCAGCATTCGCCAGCAAACTATTTCTGGAACGTGAAGTGGATCAAATCCAGGTGATCGCGACGCAGTTCGTCAACACTCTCACGCAACGTGCCGTCTGCATAGAGTTTCTGCCTGTAGGAGCGATTAAGTCGTTGAAGATCCCAGGGCTGCGCTCTGAAGAAGACCTCGCACTTGATACAACAGAATCTCTTTTTGAACCAAGTCCGGAGGCCCTCCTTGCATATCTTCTCTCGCACTATCTCGATATCTATATCTATCAGGTATTGCTGAATGCCAAAGCGAGCGAACAAAGCGCTCGTATGGTGTCCATGAAAAATGCTACGGACAGCGCCGAGAACTTAATTGAAGATTTGACTCTCGAATACAACAAATTAAGACAGGGCAATATCACCAGGGAATTGCTGGAGATCGCCGGTGGGCAATCGGAATAAATGAGGCATGAATATGAATACGGGCAGAATCGTTAAAGTGCTCGGGCCGGTAGTAGATGTTGAATTTTCAGGAGCGTTGCCCGGCATTTATAACGCCCTGACATGTGAATACCAAGTTCAGAACCAACCCACGAAAATTACACTCGAAGTTCAACAGCATCTTGGCGACAAGTGGGTGCGTGCGATTTCGATGTCGGGCACCGAAGGTCTCAAACGAGGATTTGAAGTTACCGATAGCGGCGGACCGATCTCCATGCCCGTCGGTGAGGCGGTCATGGGCCGTGTTTTCGATGTGACTGGCAATCCGGTTGATGAACGAGGACCTGTGAATGCCGAGAAGTACTACCCCATTCATCGGCAACCGCCGCCTTTGGTAGATCAATCAACCTCTCCGCAAGTGTTGCCAACAGGGATCAAAGTCATTGATTTGATCTGCCCATTCCTGAAAGGCGGCAAAGTCGGAGCATTCGGTGGCGCGGGGGTAGGCAAGACCGTTGTCATTATGGAACTCATAAACAATATCGCCAAACTTCACGGTGGCGTATCTGTATTTGCCGGGGTTGGTGAGCGGACACGTGAAGGCAACGATCTTTATCACGAAATGTCCGAAGCCGGCGTCATCAAGCAGGACAATTTAAGTGCATCCAAAATTGCGCTCGTCTACGGCCAAATGAACGAACCACCTGGTGCACGTTTGCGTGTAGCCTTGTCCGGCCTCGCTATTACCGAATATTTTCGTGACGAAAAGAATCAGGATGTATTGTTGTTCATTGACAACATCTTCCGATTTTCGCAAGCGGGTTCAGAGGTATCAGCTTTGCTGGGCCGCACAGCGAGCGCCGTCGGTTACCAGCCGACCCTTGCTGCCGAGATGGGTGCGTTGCAGGAACGTATTACTTCGACCAAAAAGGGTTCAATTACTTCCTTCCAGGCGGTTTATGTCCCGGCTGACGATCTAACCGATCCCGCGCCAGCTACAACGTTTGCGCACCTCGATGCAACCATAGTGTTGGAGCGTTCGATCGCCGAGTTAGGCATTTATCCGGCAGTGGATCCGTTGGCTTCTACATCCCGCGCGCTCGCCCCTGAAGTTGTTGGCCAGGAACATTACGACACAGCGCGTGGAGTCCAAAAGGTGTTGCAGCGCTATAAAGATCTCCAAGACATCATTGCAATTCTAGGCATGGATGAGCTCTCGCCGGATGACAAGCTGACTGTGTATCGGGCACGCAAAATCCAGCGCTTTCTAAGCCAACCTTTCAGTGTGGCCCAGGTGTTTACTGGGCATGAAGGGAAACAAGTTCCAGTTGCCGATACGGTACGCGGCTTCAAAGAAATTCTTGAAGGTGGGCACGATGACGTACCAGAAGGGAATTTCTACATGAAGGGGCCGATCGAAGAAATCAGGGATTTAAAACCGGTGAACTGAAAGCTTACGCGCATCATGTACCACGGAGTTGAAGATGGCAAATACCATCCAATTAGAAATCGTAACGCCGACGGGCGTTGTTTATTCCGAGGATGTTGAAATGATTACTCTGCCGGCCATTGAGGGCCAAATGGGGGTGTTACCGCAACACGTCCGGCTGATGACGCAATTAGTGCCCGGCGAATTAATTGTGCACAAAAATGCTCGCGATGAGCTTCTCGCAGTAGGTGAAGGACTCGTCGAAGTCACAAATCAGCGCGTGTCCATCGTGACGAACATGGCCATTCCTGCCGATAAAATTGATGAAGCAGCAGCCGAAGAAGCACGTCAACGTGCGGCAGCGCGCCTTAATGAAAGACTCTCTTCCGAAGAGGTTGCGTCAGTAAATGCAACGCTGGCACGGGCGCTTGCGCAACTGCGTGTAAAGCACCGCCAGCATTGATTTGGCGCTGTTACTCTTGCCAGTTCCTGGACCCGCTTTTCGCGCCCTACCTTAATGAATATTGCGACGGATCTGGTCGTCTCCAACTTTGATGTCTGGGGCAAACCCAACACGACGTTTAGTAGCATTGCTTGCCATTATCACTATTAGTGTCTTGGAGCCGGGTTGCAATGGCTTTTTTGTAGAGCCGGTCCTTACGGGTATTTCAGTCGGCCCGGCCGCCACTATCCAAACCGGAAATACCGTTCAAATGAGCGCTGTCGGAACTTTCAACGACGGTTCGCAAAAGAAATTGAGTTCGAATGTTTTTTGGAGTAGCGCAACACCAAATGTTGCAAGCGTTAGCCCATCTGGATTGGTGAGCGGCATTGGACCAGGACAAGCCACGATCATGGGTGCATCTGATACTGTTGCCGGAAGCGCTACGGTCACCGTCACGGCCGGCAACCTTACCTCAATCCAAGTTACAACGAAAGATGGGGTTAACGACATTGCCTATGGTAGTAGCGAACAATTTGTGGCCACGGGTACCGCGGGTGGAAACCCTATAGACGTCACAGACTCAGTAACCTGGAGCACAAATCCCGGCAACATCCCGAGCGTGAGCATAGATACGAATACCGGTTTGTTGACCACCACATCGGGGCCCAATACGATCGTTAAGTTTGACGTTATTGCTGCCGACCCGAGTACTGGAATTTCGAATCAGATTGCATTCACCGTTCATCCTTAACCTAGCTTCCGCTCAGTGCTTACCTCTGTTGAATTTCACCTACGCTTAAGATCACCAAATGATTTCAACGTCATCACTAAAAAATCCATTGACAGAAATATTTATCCGTAGCAGATTGTCCTCTAGTAATCTTTACAGGTGGTTCCCTCCTCATGATGTCTATCCTTGCGCGAGAGCAAGTTCACAAGCGGTTTCTCTTTGTTCTCCCCGTAACTCTACTATTGTTTGCATGCATTGCGTACGGGCAATCTGCAGATGATGTACACATTGTTCCGCGCGTTCGTCCGAATGCGACTGTCGGCATGGCGTCATTGGAAAACTCTGCGCGGGATCAGTCTTTGCGTGTGAATGTAAATCTGGTTTTAGTGCCCGTTAATGTGAATGATTCTAAGAATCAACCAGTTACCAGCTTGAAGAAGGAAGACTTTGCGCTCTACGACGAAGATCAATTGCAGAAGATCCAATATTTCTCAGCAGAACAGGGCCCGATTTCCATTGCTCTGCTCGTGGACGTTAGCAAGAGTATGACCCAGAAAATCGATAGCGAACGAGCGGCAATCGTCGAATTCTTTAAGAATGCAAATCCCAATGACGAATATTTTGCATTCACATTTTCCGATCGACCAAGAGAGCTAGCCGATTCAACCCAATCGATTGATGAAATCCAACACAAACTGACGGAAGTGGAACCTGGAGGTCCTACGGCGATGCTGGATGCGGTGTACCTGGCCGTCTCGACACTTCGAACAGCCCGATACCAGCGCAGGGCAATTCTTATCTTGTCGGACGGTGGCGATAATGCCAGTCGATATACGTTGCGTGAAATAAAGAGCCTGGTACGAGAATCGGATGTTCAAATTTATGCTATCGGTCTCTTTGAGACATTTTTCTTCAGTCCATTTGAAGAAAAAATGGGAGGGAAGTGGCTAGGCGAAATCACTGATCCTACCGGCGGGCGTACGATCACAGTTAATAATAAGGAGAAACTACCTGAAGCTGCTGCCGAAATAAGCAGGGAGTTGCGTGCCCAATATGTACTCGGTTATAAGCCGCCAAATTCTACTGCCAGTCGATGGCGGAAAATTAAGGTGAAGGTTATTTCAACGGCCCCATCCAATGCGCTACAAACGTCCTATAAGAAGGGTTACATAACAGAGGAGTAGTACATTTCAGATCGTAATGAAGAGAACCGATATGTTGGTCCTCTCCATTCTCATCAGCAAAGTTGGTTCAGTGTTGAGTATGGCCAAAGGTGAATACAATTCCAGCTGAATAGACGAAATTGTGTTGGTTATTAGCTCCCGTAAATGAGTTACTAAATCGAGTCATGAGATAGTTGACCTCAGCTGGTCGAATTTGAACCACGTGGTTTAATGGAATATCCAATCCGATCCCGGCCTCCAGAGCGAAAGCCTCGGCGGTTGGCGCCTTTGAAAAACTGCAAGCACCGACAATTGGACGACAAATCGTGCTAAAGGCTTGGCTGTAAACGTTAGTATGAGCTCCGCCCAATAATACGTGGCCGTATGGTTGAATTTTTGGTGTACGAACTTTCACCTGCGGGCCAATCATGTAGGTAAAAAGATTGCCTTGCACTGTACCGAATGCTCCAGTAGGGAAGACTGGGCTTGCGGGAATGTGAAATTCGGTATCGTTACTGCCGCTGCCTTGCAAGTCTGCTTTGATGCCCACATAGTCATTGATATTGAAAGTGATGGATCCTCCACCACCATTCAGGCTGTGAGAGTTTGTATTGGTGCTCGGGTTAAAGCGCATATAGTCGTAATTCAAGGCCAATTCGTATCTCGGGAATTCTTGAGCCCAGGCTGCGACACCCAGTAACAGAACGATGCTGCATGTAACTAGTTTTATGATCTTCATCTTTGTCTTCTCCTTGTCTCCCGTTAAAACCGGCCCACCAAGAACTTATAACTCGCTACATGCTCCCAATCGGATTATCACTGCGGTCAAGAACTGAATCGGCGGGCTCATTAGCTGCAAGGTTAGGCAGCAGGATTGCTTCTCGAAACTGTCAAGAGTGACAGCTTTGCCACAAGAAAATGCTGTTTTTGTCGGGCAGTGTTAGTTCTCTGAATAGTTGCCGTCGATCATCCCGCTTTCGGCATTCCTCTGACTTGGTCCCGAGTCATCCGTGCTGCGAAGCTGTTCTTGGGGACACGGAGTGCATCTTCAGGTCGTAAACGTGCAAATATGTCCGTAATCCGCGCGATGCTTCCCGTCCATCCCGTCTGGTGGCTGGCGCCCAGGCCGGCTCCATTGTCACCGTGAAAATACTCATAGAACAAGACGTAGTCTTTCCAATGGGGGTCTTCTTGGAACTTAGCTGTTCCCCCATATACCGGGCGCTTGCCCGTTGCATCTCGAAGAAAAATGCTCGACAATCTGCGTCCAATCTCCTTCGCCACTTCAAACAATGTCAGATAGTGTCCTGAATGCGTGGGGCACTCTACTTTAAAATCATCACCGTAGAACTGATAGAGATTCAGGAGTGCACGGATCAATAATCCATTGACTGGCATCCAAACAGGGCCACGCCAATTCGAGTTTCCACCGAACATTCCGGTGTTTGATTCCGCTGGTAAGTATTGGACTTTATATTCATTGCCCTCGAGATGAAACACAAAGGGGTGTTCGAGATGGTAGCGGGACAAAGAGCGTATTCCGTAAGGACCCAGAAATTCGTTTTCGTCGAGCATGATCGCCAGAATGTGTTCGATCTTGCTTTTATTACAAACTGACAAAAGCCTTCGTCCTGCATACCCCACAAAACTTTCGTCTGCCGGAGCAATATGCTTAAGCAATTCCGGATGACGTTTTTTGAATATTTCAACGAGTTCCAGCAACCGCGGATGTTGGTGTATTGTGCTGGCTGCTTCAAGAACTGTGGACGCGCACAGCGGGAGGAGTCCGACCATAGAGCGGACTTTCAATTGCATGGCTTCTCCATTTGGAAAATGAAGAAGATCGTAAAAAAAACCATCTTCCAGGTTCCACATCTGGTCATGATTTGCCCCAATTCGATCCATGGCGTAAGTGATCCAGATGAAGTGCTCTAGAAATCTGAATGCGATGTCTTCGTACACTGGGTCTTTTTCGCTTAAGATGAGTGCAATCTCAAGCATGTTTTGACAGTAGAAGGCCATCCATGCGGTGCCGTCAGCCTGATCAAGATATCCACCGGTCGGAAGCGGTGAACTGCGATCGAAGACGCCGATATTGTCGAGTCCCAAAAAGCCGCCTGCGAAGACATTTTTGCCCTCTGGATCTTTGCGATTTACCCACCAGTTGAAATTCAACAATAGTCCCTGAAATGAACGTTCCAGGAAGCGAAAATCTGCGCGTCCCAATTCCTTTTCTATGTTGTACAAAAACAGTGTGGCCCAGGCATGGACAGGTGGATTCACATCGCTAAAGTTCCATTCATATGCTGGAATCTGTCCGTTGGGATGAGCGTAAAGATTCCTTAGCATGAGCAATAGCTGCTCTTTGGCGAAGTCAAAATCCACCAGCGATAGTGATAGTGTGTGAAATGCCAGATCCCAGGCTGCATACCACGGATATTCCCATTTATCTGGCATGGAAATGATGTCCTGGTTCAGCATATGGAACCACTCGGTATTCCTGGCAGAGTGCGCGCCCTTAGATAGCAACGGATGAGCATCGTGCTCATCCAACCAACGATCAAGATCGAAATAATAGTACTGTTTGCTCCACAGCATTCCCGCAAGGGCCTGCCGATGTACGAGACGCTCATCGTCGCTCAATGAGTTGGGTGTAATGCGATCGAAAAATTCATTCGCATCGGCAATGCGCGCTCGAAATATTTGTTCAAATTCGTTGAAGGGGTTGGATTGTTCAACTTTACTCAAACGCAACCGTATGCTCTTGCTGTCGTTGGCCGGGATTGACAAACGATAATATGCAGCCGCTTTGGAGCCAATCCTGGAGGGACTCACAGCCTCCCGGTTGCCCGATATGACATAGTCATGGAACGCGTCCTTTACGTACTTTGACGCGTTGTGTCCTCCCCACAATCTTTGGCAATTCGTTTCATTTTCGGTGAACAGTACTTCTGGGTTACCTTCGCAAAAGAATCGCATTTCGCCAAGATCTCGGTGTGCCGCCAGAACTGTACCATCTTCAATCTGGGTGAGGCTGGGCTTGCTACCGTCTCCCCAAGCCCACGTGTTGCGAAACCAGAGTGTAGGAAGCACATGCAGTTCTGCAGGTTCAGAGCCACGATTATGAGCGGTAACCTTGATTAAAAGATCTTCTGTATCAGCTTTGGCATATTCCACAAACACATCAAAATAGCGATCGTTATCAAATACCCCGGTATCGAGAAGTTCGTATTCCAATTCTTCGCGCGACCGATTTCTGTTTGTTGCGGCCAAATCAGCATACGGGTATTCCGCTTGAGGATATTTGTAGAGATACTTCATGTAGGAATGGGTCGGGGTGCTATCGAGGTAAAAATAATATTCTTTAACGTCCTCGCCGTGATTGCCCTCACCGTTGGTCAAACCAAAGAGGCGTTCTTTTAAGATGGGATCACGGCCATTCCACAAGGCGATCGCAAAGCAAAGTTGCTGTTTCGAATCCGAGATCCCGGCCAGCCCGTCTTCACCCCATCGGTAAGCGCGAGAACGAGAATGATCATGGGTGAAATATCCCCACGCATTTCCGTCATTGCTGTAATCTTCGCGAACTGTGCCCCATTGTCGTTCGCTAAGGTACGGCCCCCACTTTTTCCAGGGAATTTCTCTTTCTCGGACATCGTTGAGCCGGCGCTGCTCGCTCGTCTCGGATGTAAATGGATAATTTCGGACCGCTTTCATTGGGGCCTCCTGGTTGGTTGTAACTCAGACAACCACGAACACATCAAGCGCACACGCTTTTATGGGGGCATGCGCAAGAACACACTTCACGATGATTGGTGGATCATTGTTTTGTGGTCACGCATTTCAACATGGTAGGGAAATAAGGACAAATACTCCTCTGTCTAAAATTACAGCTTTACGGAACCGTGCGACGTTGTCGGGCTCCGCATGGGATGAACTGCATCTTTTGCCAGTTTGTTTAGAAATGCACCTTTTGTAGAACTTAAACTCTGACCATTGACGAAATGTTGCGTGAGAGGCAAAAAATGCGCGCTTTGCGAAGAGCAGAAGCATCAGAAGAATGTGTGCCCGTTTTGAAAAATAACAACCGCTCGAAACGCAGAGTTGAACGAGTGGTCGCGCGAATCCTTAACAAGCAGCGCCTTCAGAAAAGAGTTTATGACAGCAGCCGCGAGTGCGAGGCGGATGAGCTCGACCACTGGGACCAAAACTGAACTTATGGATCCACCTTTTGCCAAAGATGTCAGGAGCTGTTGCTGTCTAAGTGGTTGACGCTGATTTTCATAGCTTTAACTGCATCTTCAGTGTCTGCTTATGATGTTGCACAATAACGGCGGTCCTTCTTCATCAGCGGACACCCGGGCAGGCAGATGCTGATGTCATCCCGCTACGAGGTTCCCATCGAAGTTGGTGACACTGTTTGTGTAGTTTTGACACGCCGCCCCCATGCAGCACCACCATGAAGTTCCCCGTCGGTGTTGCAAGCATCCCAGCCTGTGATTTCTAACAGTTATTGCCGAGTAATTTTCTTAATAGGCTCACCCTGCCGCCGAACTGGAACATCGCGCATTTAAATGATTGTCAAATGAGAGCAATGGAACATGCATAGGAAGCGCAGCACAACTGGTCTGTTTATACGCCGATTGATCGCCCTGACGTGCCTCTTCATTGCGCTGCCTGCATCTGCTCAGAAATATAACTTCAATATTGGCGCTGGCCCAGGGTTCCCACTAAGCACGACCGGGGACTTTGCAGGTACTTCCTACAATTTTGCGGCTGGAGCAGGTCCCAACCTTTTGCCCCACTTAAAAATGAATGCTGAATTTATGTTCCAGGGATTGCCCATTCATCAAAGTATCGTGGATCAAATCGGAGTTTCAAAAGTTAAAGGCAGGTTGTACTCCGTCACTGGCAATTTTATTGTTGGACATTCAATTGGAGGGGGCAAGAGTGCTTACTTGATCGGCGGCGGCGGATGGTATCGGCGAACGGTGGAGGCGCAACAAACGGTACTGCAAGCTGGCGAAAGATGTGCACCGATTTGGGTGTGGTGGAACGTTGAATGTGTCAACGGCATTTTTCTTGCCGATACGACCGTCAGATCAAGTACTTCATCCGCGGCGGGCTTCAATGCAGGAGGAGGGTTGGCATTTCGCCTTGGCGAATCAAATGCCAACTTCTATGCAGAAGTTCGATATCATCGCGCATTTACTCGAAACCTGGATACGATCGTTTTACCTATTACCTTTGGCATTCGATGGTGAACAAACAAAACAACCATTGTTAATAAAAGTGCGTTCACCATTCGGTTTTCTAATACCTGATAAGTTCTAGACCTTCGATTTGTCTGAGCAGATCTCTCTCCCTTTCCGTACCTCCCACAGGTTGTCTAGCGCGGTGAACAATCTTCACGGTGCCACGGGCCCTGAAAAAATTCAATCGATTGTTTTCGAACAACGACTGGAAGTTACCTGGCGTGTCACGCTCTAAGGATCCCACAAAAAAGATGGCCGTAAACATGCAAGGCTAATGAATGAGGTTAAGGCGAATGGTCCTGGTACGTGTTCTGGTAGTGGATGATGTCGAGGATTGGCGGAAATCAATTTCTTTATTGCTGAAAGAATATCCAACGATAGAGATTGTTGGGGAGGCTTCGGATGGAGTGTGCGCAGTCCAGATGGCCCAAGAGATGCAACCGACAGTTATATTGCTGGATATCGGTTTGCCGCGGCTTGATGGAATACAGGTTGCCGGATGGATACGCAAACTTTCCTCCAAGTCCAAAATCATATTTGTAAGCCAGCAAATCGATCCAGACGTCGTGCATGTTGCTATGGAAATTGGCGCGTCTGGTTTTGTTCTTAAATCGGATATTGTACAAAGTTTGATTTCTGCAATTCAGGCGGCGATCCGCGGCGAGAAGTTCATGAGCAATGAACTTGTTCGCTATCTTTCCAGGGATAGGTTGAAAGACCAATAAACGATCCCGCGCGAAAGAGACTGCTAATTCTGCCAGTGGGGGAATCTGTGGACGTCACTTAGCATCGGTTCGTTGGTTGCAGAGAGTCTGAATGTAATCTTGTGCCTGATTTCGTTCGTGAATCAAGGAAGGCGTATACCATGAAAGCTTACGCAAATTATGAAACGGCGGAGCGGGAGAACAGGAGTTCTGATTCTCTGTCTGAGACAGAGACGAATTCAGACGTAAAACATGATTCAGACATTTCTACGGTCGCACAGCAAGAGGGAGTCCAGCTATTGGAAGGAATACCAGTTCAGGATCGGACTTCAATCCTGAAGGTTGCTTCATGGCACGATTATTCCAAAAATGCTACAGAGACTGATCAAGGTAGAACGGCCGACCGGCTATTTCTGCTAATTAAAGGCGAGGCAAGGTTCTTTTTTCTTAGCCCCGAGGGGCAAAAAACCTATCTGATCTGGCTTAAACCCGGCGACATCTTTGGAGGATCCGCCCTGTTGATCGATCCCTCCGCATATTTGGTCAACACTGAAGTTGCGAAGGGGAGTCGGGCTTTTGTTTGGCAAAGGGATGTAATTCGCGATCTGGCCAGGCGTTTCCCTCGGTTGCTGGAAAACGCGTTACTCATCTCATCCGGCTATTTGACGTGGTATTTGGCCACCCATTTGTCTTTGATCACGGATTCGGCTAGCGAACGCCTGGCACGTGTCTTGATGACGATTGCTGACGGCTTTGGTACAAAGGGCGCAGATGGGGTTTATCTCACCATCACTAACGAGCAGTTGGCTAATACGGCAAATGTCAGCATTTTCACTGCGAGCAGGCTTCTTAGTGAATGGCAGCGAAAAAAGCTTGTCTTAAAGCGACGCAATCAAATCATTGTTCGCTCTCCAGAGGGGATTTTGCTTGCCAGCAATCTCACAAAGTGGCATAGATAAAGATTACTTATGGCAATATTGATTGCCCCAGCAACCAACATTGACCGATTGATATTTTTCTGTTGCATGACTACTCAGATTCGAATATAAGGTCAGCGACAATATTTAACTGTTACGTATTCTTCCCCCCGGGCCCCGTCATCATTCTTCAACGCTGCAGAAATATTGCACCTGGCAATGAGGCGAAATGTCCCAAGCAGAGAAACTGAACGTCCGTGACCCTACCGCCAGGAATTACGTCTTTGAAATTGCAATTGTCTTCTTGGCATATGTTGTTGCCGGCAAACTCGGCCAGGCCACTGCCAACATCAGAAGCAGTAACCTCGGACCGGTATGGCCTGCATACGGGGTGGCTCTTGCGGCTGTTTTACGCTGCGGTTACCGAGTTTGGATTGGGATTGCAGCCGCGGCTTTTCTGGTTGCGCTTTTAAGCCCTGAATCTGCATTGACTGCGTCTGGCCAGGCAGCCGGCGCTACCCTCGCTGCATTAGGTGGCGCTTATTTTCTGCAGCGCTTTACCAAATTCCACAACTCGTTGTCGCGATTGTATGATGCGATTGCACTCATTACCTTCGGCGCGGGAAGCGCCATCATTAGCGCTTCACTTGGAGTGGCTGTTCTATATGCAACTCACGTCCAGGCATATTCCGGTATCGGTTCTGCGTGGCTGATCTATTGGTTCGGCGATGCAACCGGAGTGTTATTAATAACGCCCCTGGTGCTCTCCTTCTCGGGTCTTCTAACAATCCGCTCGTGGGGCCGGATCCTGGAATTTTCTATTCTTTTAGTTCTTCTCACGCTTGTATGCCTTTGTGTTTTTGGCGATCTGCCCTTTATGCCAGTCAAGCTTCACGTCTTGGCCTTTGCAGTTCTTCCACTTTTAATGTGGGCAGCAATTCGCTTTGGAGTAAGTGGAGCAGCACTAGCCGCTCTTTTAATTGCCAGCATCGCCACAGTATCTGCTGCATATGGGTTAGGTCCTTTCGCACAAAACGACACATTCACCAATGCGGTTCTGCTGGACGTATTTTTTGCGGTGCTTTCTCTTTCTGGCATCACTTTGGCGGTCGTTATTGCCGAACGTGAACAAGCTGAGCATGAACGGGAATTGCTGATCCGTGAACAGGGAGGAATGGAAGCGCGGCTTCGCCTGGCAACTATCGTCGAATCTACGGACGATGCCATTATCGGCTCAGATTTGCATGGAACTATCACCGATTGGAATGATGGCGCAGTACGGCTTTACGGCTACTCAAAGGATGAAATGATTGGGAATTCGCTATTGCTGTTAGAGCCATCTGAGCGTGCCGGAGAAATTGAAATGGCTCTGGAGGAGTTCAGAAACGGTAAGGTGACCAACCACTATGAGGCGGTCCGGTTAAGGAAAGACGGAACGAGAATTGAAGTGTCTCTGACAGTCTCTCCAATCAAAAACCTCGATGGGAAACTTATTGGCACATCGGCGATCATCAGGGACATTACTGAACGTAAGCGCCAGGAAGCGGCGCTACGCGAGAGTGAAGAGCGGTTCCGTTTACTGGCAGACACTGCTCCCGTTATGGTCTGGATGTCCACACCCGATAAATTGTGCACTTATTTTAACAAACCTTGGCTGGATTTCACGGGGCGATCTCTTGCTGAAGAATCTGGCAACGGCTGGGCCGAGGGCGTTCACGCGGAAGATTTACAGAGATGCATAGATATTTACACGCAGTCTTTCGATCGCCGCCAGGAATTCAGGATGGAGTATCGGCTACGAAGACATGATGGGGAATATCGCTGGATTCTTGATATCGGAACCCCAAGATTCAACGCTGATCATTCTTTTGCTGGGTATATCGGAGCGGGAATTGACGTTACCGAGCGCAAAACGGTGGAAAAAACCCTCGCGGATATAAACGGCAGGTTGATAGAGGCACAAGAGCAGGAGCGCGCTCTTATCGCCAGGGAACTTCACGATGACATTTGCCAGCGCCTCGCGTTGCTATCAGTGGAAATCGTAAGACTGCAAAAAGACTCCCCGGATGTTCCTGAAAACATTCGCCTGCGGATGAACGAACTACAGAAGCAAGCCTCGGAAATCGGGTTTGATGTTCAATCCTTATCTCACGAATTACATTCGGCAAAATTGGAATTGCTGGGTTTAGTTCCGGCTGTTCGAGGATTCTGCAAAGAGTTTGGTGCGCAACAAGAGGTAAAAATTGATTTTCAAGCAGATGATGTGCCAAATTCTGTCCCAAAGGATATTTCTCTTTGTCTCTTCAGAGTCTTGCAAGAGGTCCTGCACAATGGCGTGAAGCACAGTCATGCGCACGAATTCAAAGTGCGATTGTCATGGCAGGAGGATGAAATTCATCTCATGGTTCGGGATTCTGGAGTCGGGTTCGATAGCAAAATGGTAATGAAGGAAGGCCGAGGGCTCGGACTGATCAGCATGCGAGAAAGAATTAAATTGGTGAAAGGTAATTTGTTGATTGAATCGGAGCCAGGGCGAGGAACCACAATTCACGCCCGAGTACCTTTGAATCGAGGGAGCGATTTCATGCTAGCCGCGGGATAGGGAAGTAAGGGCGGCTGCCCTCCTTACTATTTTCTTGATGCCGGGAGCACGAAGTGATATCAAGTTAAACCTGTCGCCCTTACGTCATCCCAAATGCGAACTTTCCATGTACTCGTCGTTGACGATCACAAGGCATGGCGTGAGCTCATTATTGCGGCAATTGGGCAGCTACAAGGCATCGTGGTCGTGGGGGAGGCTGCCGACGGACTATCAGCGGTAGACCAGGCGAAGAGGATCTCCCCTGACTTAGTTACGCTGGATATCAGGCTTCCTCAGCTGAACGGAATTGAAGTCTGCAAACAGATTCGCGTGCACTCTCCGAAATCAAAGATTCTTTGTGTCAGCGAAAATCGATTACCCGAAATTGTAGAAGAAGCGTTCAAGGTGGGGGCCTCGGGTTACGTTCTAAAGTCTGCTGCAGGCACCGATCTGTTGCGCGCCGTAAAAGCTGTTCTGCGGGGCAAGCGGTTTGTGAGTGATAGTTTGGGGATCATGTAGCGCGCGTGTAATAGTTTGTGGCTTTTTACTGTGTGGATGCTGAAACATTTGCAGGCCACTCATCGTTTGTAGGATGCCAGCTCTTGTCCGGGTTGTAACGCTCCATTTTCTTTGCAAGATCTAGGGAGCTGGGCCCCAAATCTTTTTGATACACAATCCCATCGTAACTCACGATAAAAGTCTTAACGCCGGTAACCCGATATTCAGAGGGAACGGCAACCAATGCAAAACCGCCGATCATAATTCCATTGATCACATAGTCGAGTTCTCCTAATCGCGCTGCTGGCCCCTGTCCCTTGAGAACTTTGAAGTAATAGCCGTGATATCCGGATTTGTTCTCGGGCGAGTATCCTTCCTGAATCGCCCGTGCAACAGCCTCGCTGATGGGGCCACCGGGTGTTCCGTCTGCATTCTTCCAATAAAGGCCGTCTTGCTTGCCGGGAGTGCTAATGATCTTTTGTGCGTACTGATTCACTCCGGAATTGTCGTGGATCTCTGATGCGTATTCCTTCTGCGCCTCAACAAAGCCGCGGCAAATTTGAATTGCATCTAGCTCGTTGCTCCCAATGCGACGATAGATGAGTTCATCGTGGCCTTGCTGGGAATCGAAATACCATTGCCCGTTTCGTCTTACGATCGGAACCGGCAACGGCCAATCGTCTTTACCTACAGTGAGGATGGCACGATTCTGGTTTTCTGAATCTATGACGATATTATTTTTCTCCTGTGCTTTTGCTGCAAAGGCTAAAGCAATGTTTTTATCCCTGACCGGGTCTGCCGTGGAGACAAAATCTTTGCCGTCCGGTCCAAGAATCTTGAGTAAGGCTGTTACATCGAAACTACTCGTAGCTTGAATTAAAGCGTCTGCGGCTTTTTGTGGCGTAGCAAATGCCTGAGCCTTGGTGATAGATGCTATCGATTCATTTGATTGGGACTTCAAGTAAGGTGCATTCACAACAAATGTGAGGGCGAGCAAAGTAGGAAATAAGATTAATGTAGTGAAGTTGTATACCTTTGATCTCATGAATTTGTTCCTTTTGCGACTTTTTTACCTGCGACGCCCACCCCCGCCACGACTACCCATGCTTGATGAACCTCTAGAGCTGCTGCTACGCGCGCTGGATCCACTGAAGCCGGATGACCCGCCGCTAAAAGCACTGGAACTGCGAGAGCCGCTACCGCTCGATACGCTGCGGTTGCCGACTCGATCTCCGCTTGCAGTTCCACCCCCGCCGCTAGTGCGTTGATTCATGCTTGTCCGTTCGACGCCTCCGCTGCTGCGTTCGCGCGTGCCTGCTTGGGATTGACGATTACCTGCTGCGGCCGTGCCAGTTCGTTGGCTCTGATTTTGTCGCGCATTGGCTTGCCGTGTGGATAAAGAATCGCCACGCGCTGTACCACCGTATCTGTTTGCTGTGTTTCGATCGGAGTATGGAGCACCGCCGCGATGCTGCGGATTGTGTTGCCAGCTTCCTCGGTTCTGTGCATTGACCCGATTCCCGCCCTGAACATTCGTGCGGTTGCCACCTTGGAAGTTTCGATTCGAGTTGTTCACGAAATTATTGTTGTTGTTGATGTAAACGTTGTTGTTGCCATGGCCCCAGCCGCAACCCCAGCCCCAACCACCTCCCCAAGCTGCTCCCATCGCAACGCCGACACCGAATGAGATAGCCATTCCAGCAGCGTAATATCCAGGCGGAGGATAAACGATCGGTGGATAGGGATAGATGGGTGCACCATAAACGACAGTCGGGTTGTAGCTAGGTACGTAAACAACATCGGGACTGGATTGTTGAATTACGATGACTTGTTTGCTCTCAACCACTTGTGTTTCGACTTTCTGTTGCTCGCTTGATTTCAGATTTCCTGAATCCTTGGCTTTTTTTCGCATCCGTTGCACCGCAGCCATGACATCATCCTGCTGTGCAAGGAATGCATTACCCAGGTCAGTCATCCATTTCACGTTTTCGGATAATTGTTTGACCACATCCGGAAGCGCAGCCATCGCCTGAACGCTTGGATCCCAATTTTGTTTCTCTACGGCATCCACCAGTGCTTTATCTTTTAAGTTCTTGTTTTTCCCCAACCATTGCTGTAGCTGGACGATTTCGAGCGGGTATGTTGATGCTGCAAGTGTTTGGGCCAGCATTGGATCAGGGTAGAGCGCAATTGGAGCGACGAGAGAATCGAGTTGTTCCGGTGGGATCTTCGGTGCATTTTCGGTTGCTTTGGTTTCCTGGGTTTGTTGAGCTGTAAGCAGGCTCATATCGCCCGGGACCAGTATGGCTGCACAAGTGATGGCCACTAAGTTTCGAATGATAATACGGATCGGGGTTCCTGCCTGAGATATAGTCAGTTTCATGGCACGCTCCCTACCTGCTTATGGCCATCAGAGGCTTTGGATAATAGTCAGTCGAGACAAAGTGATGGGCGACTGCCAGAAGTGACAGTTTTAAATTTTCAGCGAGAGTCAGGAAAGCACGGGAAACTGCGATGCAAAAAGCGCACCTGCAAAAAAAGCTTTGATAAAAGTTTTGACTACCTCTAACTGACCTTCACTATTACTTCTGACAGATCGATGGTTTTCTGTCTAGATGTATTCTGCAGTGGAAACAAATCCAAGCAATGTTAATTCCAATTTCTTGATATTGACGTCATCCCGAAACCTGATAAGAGGACTTATGTGGAACAACTGGTGTAGTGCCCCGCTGATCTTGATCTTAACTATGATCGTATCTGGAAACGCGTACGCGCAAACTAAGCCACAAGTTGTGACTGTGGTGATCAATGGACAGTCCGGAAAGGCCGCGATGATTAGTATTGAAGGGCGTGGATATGTTGACCTCGCCGCATTGGTTCGCATTGCAAATGGGACACTTGATTTCCAAACAAAACAAATTGTTTTAGCGTTCCCGCAATCCGGCGGAAATGCGCCGGCGACTGTCTCACCCGATCAGACGGACCAATCAAGCATGTCACATGATTTTATGAAAGCGGGCGTAGAAGCGATCACTTTGATGAGGGAATGGGGAAGTCCACTTGTCTACGCCATTGAGAATGGATACAACGTGACTGATAACTGGGTTGCTGGGTACCGGGACAAAGCGGCCGATGGCCTGAGAATTGCGTCGCTGGCGGCAAAGACGAGTGCAGACCGCAATGCTCTTCAGTTGCTTACAAATGAATTTGAGGCATTGCGTGACTGGAGCAATAAATTGGTGCAAGCACATAAAAAAATGGATGTAGGTAAGTACGCATTATCTCGTGGTGCGTTAAAGAATGAGCCGGAATCCCAAAAAATTATTACCTGTGGACATTTTCTCGCGCTGATGTTGGCTGGGGGCAGCTTTCAAGATGACGCGTCCTGTCACTAGCTCTGGTTAGAACTTAATGACGATACCTGCCGAGGCCCGGATATTTCTATTTCTCGTGACATCAGATATCTGAGTACTCAGCCAATCGACCTGTACAATGCGGAGTCCAACCCCTTTGCGCAAACCAACATCCAGTCCGCCCCCTAGTAACATGGCGAAGCCGCTCGTGGACAGATTTCTTGAGGCTGTCATCCCGCCAAATAGTGCATGTGCGAAAGGTTGTACTACAGGCAAGCGAGCGGTGAAAACCGGCCCAATCGTATAGGTGTGAACGCTAAGGGTGTTCCTATAAGCTCCGCTGAAATCGCCAGTGATGCCCAAGACATGCTTAAAATTCCCTGTCAGAGCCGCGTTCCAACCATGTCCGTTAAAGGCCGGTTGAAGATGGGTGTACTGATACCCACCATAAAGTTCTACTTTTTGTGCGATGGCTGTCGCGCATAGTAAATAGAGAACTGCAAATACGCACATCGGCCTTGTCAGGTTGAACATAGCTCTACTCTTTCGGCCCAGCCTCGCGCAAAATAGAGCGAAATTGAGCTGTCTTCATGGAAATGTAGTTGGTTGCGTTGGGCGCAGGAACTGCCAGAAACAACAGGCTTTTGCGAAGCGATAGCAAAAATAAGTTAACTTGTTATCGCGATAATGTTTTGTTTCGCTCGATACTTTGCGTATACCAATATGATCACCGGAATTATGAGTGCATAACAAACCACGGCGGGTAGAGCATTTCGAGAATGAACGTATTGGCTGCTAAGTAAGAGCGCCAGTCCCACATGCCGGTTCGCGTTGCAGATCGTAAATGTTTGCTGCACGAGTGCATCGTTAATCCCGACCAATGAAATGGCTGCCATTGATCCTATGGCCAATAAGAATGCGGCTATTGGGGTCAGCAATGTTAGCCCCTTCAGCGATGGCCCCAACTTGAATAAGATCAGAACGACTGCAAGCGTAAATAGGATATTTCCCGAAACGTTCAAAACTGGCTGAGACCGTTGAGCGGCCCTCGGCGCGATCCACGTAAAAAGCATTCCAACCGATAACGGGAAAAATTGCTTAATAACGATCTGTTTGACGAGGTGTATTGGAGGAATCCAGATATCCCGGCCGTACAGTTTTCCAGCAGCCATGACCACAATTGGAATCATCACTGGAACCATCAGCGCAGTCCAGACCTGATAACTTGCCGCGAGATGCATGTCAAACCCTCTGCGCGCCATGTTGCGTGTAAGCAGTGGGGCTCCTGGTGCTACGCCAACCAGAAACAATCCTGCGGTTTCGCCAAGCGACAAACGAAATAAATGTGCGAATAACAATGCAAGCGCGGGGGGAATCAGGAATGTGGCAATGAGTAAACGCGACCAGGAGCCCCAGCTTATTTGCTTCCAGCGCGAAATTACACTGGTGAATTTGAGGCTCATACCAACAGAAATCATCAACAGAAACACAACGCCTAGAATGAGATATTGCATGTTTCTGCCATCGCCTTTGCTCGTAATGGGGTTGTGAGCGTTTACTTGATCCAAGCGCCAAAGTTTGTTCTTAATCGTAGAAACACCTGCCCTACCGACGAACTGTCATTGTTGGCAGTTTGGTCGAATTAGCATGGGCAGATTTGAAAATAGAGAGGCGTTACGTTGATATTTATGGATTGTCAAGAAGCGCTTGAAGATTTCGTGGTTGCACAAGAATGAGACCTCCACGAGGACTGTCGATATCCGCAATGAGAAAAAATGAAATTGACAAGGCAATTGGCAATATGAGGAAGAGAAGTATTTTCCGATGGTGAGCGCTATACCCAACCAATATATTGCAAAAGATAGCGATCGTTATCATCAAACTCCATGCTGCGAGCGGAAGGCGATTTGACCAAGCCGCCTGAGTATAGCCTTGTGAATTCAACACATCATTCATACCCGAAACGGCAAGGGCCACAACTGGAGACGGACTATCTTTTGTCGCAGCTTGAACTGTAGACCACATTTCATTTTGCAGACGAGTGGTCGTGCCGCCAAGCTCCTGTAGCTGATGTTCATCGCGAGTTTCATAAAAGAGCACACGCTGATAAAGATATTGTTTTAGCAACTCGCGGACTCGTTTTGCGGCAGCGTCGGGGAGAAGATCAGTGCGGGATTGTTCCGTGCCGATTGCGTTAGCTTCCTCTTCTTCATAATCTTTTCGCTGATCGTAACGGCTGATGGCCATCGAAAAACTGAATCCGATAATAAGACCCAATAATGTCAGCGTAGCAGTCACGACGCTGGCTAAATCATTCCGGTCCGCTTCATCCATAAAGCGCGATTTGTTGTGAAAGACACCGCCAATATGAGCGGAGGCCCAGAGCACAACAAAGGATGCAGCGAAAATCAAGAGAGGATAATCCAGTAGAGTTTGCATGTCGTATAACCACTCAGCTGTCGAAGATAAGACGGCGGTCACTGAGGTCTGCCTTGCCACGAATACTGCCATCCTGCCGATATCGTGTCGTAGTTGCCGCCAAATCGCACGTAAGCGCCCCGACTATAGCTGAACTTGAAAGCCTGATGAAGACTGGCTGGCAGCGACACAGTCAAGCCAACCCGCGAATTGTTTTGTTCGGTGCCGGCATTTTCAATGCGATTCACAGTGGTTCGTCCTCCAGCCCAGTAGTTCCCATCGAGCGAAACCCAAAGCCTGGGTTTAACGTCATAACTCAGATGTCCTTCAAGCGCAAAGACAGGTTTTTCTGAGCGGGAGTTGGATGGAGCATCTGGATCGGGGGAAAAGAAATCATGGTTCGTCGTGAAGAACCAGACTGCTCCATAAGTATCGACTACCCAATGACTCCAGCGCTGTGACAAGCCGAGTTCCGGTTTAAAGGCCCAACGGTTCGATCCAAAGTTGAGAAGCTTTGCAGAATCATATTGTCCCGTTGGCGCAACGATTTTGATACTCACTCCCACAATCGTTTTCTGATGCCATTTGCTCATCTCCCGCTCGTCCATCGCGGGGCCGCCTTTTATGTTCACTGCGAAACGATAAGAGGAATCAAGCAAGCCAGAGCGATAGGCGTTGGCTTCGACTCCGGTGACAGTTCCATGAAAATTCCCAACTCCGTAAGGCAGAGAAGCCGTGATATTTGCCGAGCGTCCAAAAAAGTTTATTGTGTGAAAAAGGCTGAAAATAGGGACACTGATCTTCGCAGTGGCATCCGTGATCGGAACAGACCCATCGAAAATTAAATTTCCAGTAGAAAAAGTGTAGGTGAGGTTAATGGCATTGGTATGGACAGGAGTAATGATGTAAGCCCGTGGGGCCAAGTCTTGGGCACGGGTAGTATTTGTTGGAAACGTAATGAACAAGATAAGGCTCGCGCATGATGAGCGCATTCGTTTGGCTGACATTTGTAGTTGAGAGGTTAGGAGTGACGTAGTGTAGCCGCTACTGACATAACTGACAGTTAGTAGTCGCGACTTGCTGGTTCACTGGTAGAAAAGGCACGAAGCTGATTGCAGGTATTCACTCACAAGAAGGTCTAATTTATGGGTCATGAAGAAGTACTGATGCCTGTCTGTAACTTCGCCTAGTTTCAGATTGATAGGCCACCTGTTACCTCTCGTATTCATGAGAAGAGCAGGCAACAGAGGGGCACGCAATAAGAGGTTCAAACATCCACTTTGGTCTTGTGTCACCGCTGCATTTTTAATGATGTGTTTGTCAACAGCGGCCGGTTTCTGTCAAAAACAAACTGAACTGTCAGATGATTCCGCCCCGGAGGTATTCCCAGGCCCGCTTTTTAGCAACGGGGTGACTTTATACTCGTATTTTGTAACCTCTGTACGATGCGAGAATTCTGCTGAAGCAGATGTGGAGAATACGCTCTTTCTCGTTAGACAATTCGTTCCCTCTTCCGATCTAGATCCGTTTTCGTTATGCGTTGCAGTGCCACTTGACCCAGCAACACGTGATACCCACGAACCCGCAGCGGATGCTCCCGTCAGTGTGTCAAGCAGCAGTAAAACTTCATCAATGAACATCTCGCCAGTTGAGGAAGAAGGCCAAAGTGAAAAAGTGCAGTGGAAGTCTCTAATGAAAGCATCCTCCAGGTACTTAGGAGTCATGCATGGATTTCGCATTGCAACTGAACAAGGGACACGCACCGCGCTACACAATAGTGCGTTCGGGGGATATTTTAGCGCTCTCGGAGCCATGCACGGATGGTCGGATGGAGACGGATATTACGAGAACTATCTAGGACATCCAATAGAGGGTGGTGTTTCTTCCTATATCTGGATTCACAATGATCAAAAGTATCAAAGAGTTGAGTTTGGCAAAAGTAGAGACTATTGGATGAGCCGCTTCCGCGCTTATGCCTACTCCTGGGCTTTTAGCGAACAATTCGAGATTGGTCCGTTGAGTGAAGCTTCCATTGGTCAAATTCAACGGTACTGTTGCGCCTACGGTTTCGTGGATCACGTTATTACAGCGAATCTTGGCATGATTTGGGTAGTCGGTGGAGATATGTTGGATCGCTATGTGGCCCGGAAGGTCGAAGATCGTACGACTAATGTGGTTATAAGGGCGATTGTCAGATCAGGCCTAAATCCGCCCTTGACCTTCGCAAATCTTATGGCTTCGCAGGCTCCTTGGCATCGGGATAGTCGTCCCGGGATACGGCGTTATCGCGGGGAGTTTTATTCACATCAACCAAGTGATGCTGAAACGGATCCGTATGCACTGCCTGATATTCCAAAATTTGAACTGACTGCGGTGGTTCCTACTTTAACGCGATATGGAGATATGTCCTGCCTTGGTGGCGGGGGCATCGCGCGATTCCGAATGTCGGATTCATGGCAGTGGACAGGAGAGGTGGGTGGGTGCACCCTAGGAAATAATCGTGCGCCAGGCTGGAGTGGAGATTCTTTGACTTTTCTGACGGGACCCCAATGGATTTCACACACAAACAACCGTTGGAGTCCTTATTTTCATGTGCGCTTCGGCGGGCAGAAAATTACAGAGGATTACTGCTTAAAATACGAGCACTCTAAAGTTTTGACAGATAAAAGACTTTGCAAATCCGATCCTACAGGCTATGCGAAACACTACGAATCAACCGGAATGGCTTTTTCAACTGGCACAGGGGTGGATCTTAAAATCAACCGTGCGTTGGAGGCGCGCCTTGTAAGTGTCGACTATATACGTTCGTGGCTTGGGCCTGTTGCGGGCACGAATTTTAATCACGGATTTCGGCTGAGTGTGGGATTGGGACTCAAAGTAGGGACGTGGTAAGCAAGAGTGAGAAACGCAGCGCTCTAACCTCCAAGGACAATTGTGATCCCGACTAGGACACCGCCAATGACTACCATGAGAAAGCCCATTCTCCAGGGATGCTGGCCGGCGTACTGTCCAACACGAACGCCAACTAGAAAAAGCATTGCGATTGCGACGAGATTCGATACACGCAATGCCAGCTTTGCGTTGTGAATAAAGATGAATGGGAACGCCACGGGAAAAGTTGACAAGAACACAAGCAGGAATACGCCAAGTGCACCAAGCCAATCTGCCTTTTTAAGTTGCGGCCTTTCCGGCACCCCTGGCAATCGGCTCAATTTCTGGTGGATGGCTTCTATTTCGGGTGGGGACAAAATAGATGCGACTAATGGAGGCAAAGCATTCGTAATAATACGATGAGCGTCTTGGGGGGAAGAGGCTGCATTCAGTGTTTTCCATTGCACAATTTTATTTCCCTGCATACAGAAAGATCCCATCAAATAAATAACGCCATCGATCATTCCCCAAGCCAGGTTGCAACCCAGTGCACCAACCAGCAACGCCCGGACTTCGTCGCGACCGGCCTGGGCCACACTGAAGGAACAGGTAAAGGTAAGGACCATGATCAACGCGAAGAGAATTTCTGAAAGTCTCTCCATGGGGTCGAGCAGGCGATCAAACGAGTTGGTTAGGCTTTCCAACATTTCTGGCCAGAAATTCTATTGCTGCCAGCCGCCGCCTAATGCCAGGTAAAGTTGGACCAATGCCAATCGTCCATTGAGATCAGATTGCGCCAGCGCGATTTGCGCGTCAAAAAATCGCGTGTCACTGTCGAGCACTTCCAGGTAGCTGGTAACTCCACCGCGATAGCGGACATCCGCCAGCCGAGTAGCATCCTCCGCCGCAGCGGTCAGCAGCGCTTGTTGTTGGTGAAATTCCTGGTCCTTGCGATAAGCGATCAGAGAATCTGCAACTTCTCGAAACGATTCTTGGATGGTTTGCTGATAGGAGAATACAAGCTCTTCTTTTTGTGCTTCCGTCAGTCTCACATTGGAGCGAATTCTACCGCCCTCAAAAATAGGTTGAAGTAGCTGACCACCGAAGTCCCAGAACCCGGCGGGGCTAGTGAATAAATTAGTCAGGGCAGTGCTTTGATACCCAGCTGTGGCAGTCAATGTGATTTGCGGGAAGTATGCGGCCTTGGCAACTCCGATTTGTGCATTAGCAGCAATCAACTGTTGTTCTGCTGCAAGAATGTCTGGACGGCGTTCGAGAAGGGAAGACGGTAATCCCGGGGGGACCGTCGGCAAAAGCTTGTTCTGTGCCAGCGGTTGTCCTCGTTTCACCGGTCCGGGATTTCTGCCTATCAAAATACTAATAAAGTTCTCCTGTTGTTCGATACGCCGTTCAAGGTCGGCGATATTCGCCGTGGCTCCGTAGACTAATTGCTCCGATTGGCGAACGTCCATTAGAGAAGTTGTGCCTCCTTGCGCCCGTATATTTACTAAACGAAGGGATTCCCTTCGTGAGGCAAGAGTATTCCGCGATATTTCCATCTCGGCATCGAGTTCCAATAGCTGAAAATAGGAGGACGCTACATCGCTGACGAGGCTTGATATCACAGCCCTTTGTCCCCACTCCGAAGCCAACAAATTGGCGCGCGCAGCTTCCGTGGCTTTGCGAAACTTCCCCCAAAAATCGAGCTCCCAAACCATGGAAAGATTGACTGTATTAGTGCTGAACTCGGATTCCAGAGTGTCTGGGGTCCGAGATCGACGTGCGTTGTTCGCAGCGGCACCGCCGGTGATAATTGGAAATTGATCAGCACGTGTAATACCTAACAGTGCCCGCGCCTGAAGTACCCGCGCGGCTGCAATGCGGACATCATAGTTGTTCGTGAGCGCCTCACGAATTAAGGACTGTAGTTGTTCATCCTGATAGACCGTCCACCATTTTTCGTTTCCCAACGAAGCCGCAGTTTGCGGGGCAGAATCGGGAGCCAGTCCTCTGTAGCCATCGGGAATAGCAACTTGCGGACGATGGTACTTCGGACCAACGGCGCAGCCGGTCATCAGGAGAAATGCGAGGGCGATAATGCAATACCTGCTGATCATGGCTAATCTCCCTCTGTTGGCAAAGGAAGCGGAGGTGTGGCGGGGTGGGATTTCTTGCGGTGCGCAATTCTTTCTACGACATCGAAACTCACCGGAATCAAAAAAATGGCCAAAATTGATGCTGCTAACATTCCACCGATCACCGCTGT